>ENA-OQAN01000793-OQAN01000793.1-human-gut-metagenome-genome-assembly--contig:-NODE-793-length-15444-cov-1.541033_pt1 | contig 15444 bp, 20 predicted proteins | sample MGYA00242735_ERZ504527 | MGnify/ENA primary metagenome ERZ504527 (study PRJEB26092, sample SAMD00036230) | human gut metagenome | host: Homo sapiens | study: EMG produced TPA metagenomics assembly of... | reverse complement strand
GTGTTGTTAGTCCGTTTGTCATAGCGTGTATTCATTTCTTCTTTTCCAGTTGCAGTATTTGTTTATGCAGTTCCTGATGAACGTTCTCGTTGAATAGCAATATTGGTGGTGAAGCCAATAGCCTTGACCGCCTATTATCAGTATAGCTGTAATGATAGTCAGTATCCATACTGTTTTTATTCTTTTTTCCATCTTTTCTTTTTTTCGTTAAAGCAAAGGTACGGGCTATCCTTAGATATGCAATGTACACGAGGGTTGTTTTTTCATCGGCGTAATATTTCAGTAATAATTTTGTGGTATCGGGAAGGAGAGAAGGACCTAGCTTTGCAGTATAAAATTCATCACTTAAAAACAATTCGGATTATGAAAAAGAAACTGGCAAACCTGTTATTTGGGGCAATCATGCATTGCCGGCTACGGCGCAGATAACCATTCTCGCTATGGATGATGTGAAGAAAAGCGAACCCATAGATGAATTGGTTTTCCGTGCCCAGTATGAGTTGAAGATGGTAGAGGACACAACTAAGGCCGACCGTCAGCCCAATTCGGAAACGATGATGCTGGAAGTGGGAAAGAAATGTTCGCAATTTTATAGTTACACTACTTATCTTCGGGATTCTACTTTGATCGCCGACTATGCTAATAAAGTGTCCCAAGATGTCTTGCAGCAACATGCCAAGCTTATGGAAACGGGCGTATTACATATCGGATTTATAAGAACTATCCTACGGGAAAGGTGACAACGCTTGACCGGTTGGCTACCAGTAATTTCCGTTGCGAGGAAAAGAATGAAAACCGGTATGGACCTTATTACCCGATACGGCTACTATTCTGACTTATCATTGCCGGAAAGCAACTGGTCACTTCCGGGGAAGAAGTTATACGGCATGGTTCACGATGGAAATTCCTGTAAGTGAAGGCCTTGGAAACCTTGTGGATTGCCAGGTCTCATCATAAAGCTGAGGATGACCGCCGACATTATTCATTTGAATGTACAGGTATCGAGCAATTCCGTGGACCGAAACCACTTCTTTTCAATGGAAAAGGTTTTGAATCCATCAGTCGTAGAGATTTGAATAAGGTATATGAGCGTTATGCCAAGGACCGGTAGGCTTTATCACTTCTACAGCCCCAATGTAAAATTGACGGTAAAAGATGAGCAAGGTAACACGTTGAAAAACTTTGAATTACCTTATAATCCGATAGAATTATCTGAAAAATAACAAGATGAAAACAGCAATCATTCTCTCTTTGTTGAGCTTTTTGCTTCATATTCACACAAACGCACAAAACACGATAAAGGGACGGGTAACGGACAAAGTTACCCGTCAGCCTTTGGAATCCGCTACCGTCACTTTGCAACAGGGAGGGGATGGTAATATCATCAACTATACTTTGACAGATGCTGACGGACGTTTTCAACTTTCCTCTTCATCCTTGAAAGACAGGACAATAACGGTATTTTATATGGGTTACAGGAAAAAGACCATACCGGTACTTATCAGTCGTCCGTTAACTATCGAACTGGAGCAGGAAGCTGTCTTGCTGAAAGAAGTACAGATTCGTCCGGGGCGCGTATGGGGAAGGCAGGATACCTTGAAATATGACCTCACCCGTTTTACATCTTCCAAAGATCGGAATGTAAGTGATGTGTTGAAAAAACTTCCCGGCATCAATGTGGAAGAGAATGGAACTATAAAATATAATGGAAAAGTGATCAGTAATCTCTATGTGGAAGGTATGGATGTGAGTGGCGGTCGTTATAATCAAATTAATAATAATCTGAAAGCGGATGCCGTACAGGCAGCGGAGGTCATTGAAGGACACCAACCCATTAAGTCCTTGCGTGGCAAGACCTTTACGGATGACGTTGCCTTGAATTTGAAATTGAAACCCGAAGTCCGTTCCCAATGGATTTATACCGTTATGGCAGGGGGAGGTTATGGAGAGAAGGCACTTTACGACGCTTCGTTCAATGTACTGCAATTGAGTCGTAACCGGCAGACTGTCTATACTTACAAGGCAAATAATATAGGCCGGAATCTGTTTTCCGACCAACAGAAACTGGCATCCGGCAATAGCTTTGACCGGGTGACGGACAGCAATCCTCCCATTTTCTTCCTTTACCCGAACCGGCCATGCCCTTGTCGCAAAAAAGGCTGTTATTCAATGAAACGCATACAGCCTCTGCCAACCGCCTGTACCGATTGGATGAAGAAAAGCAATTACGATTTCAGTTAGGGTATATCCATGACCGCACAACCCGGCAATATGGAAGTGAGGAAATCTATTATTTTGCACAAGATACGGTGCATACGGCTATCAATCGGCATGACCGTTTAAAAACCGATTGTCTGAATGGTGAAGTAAATTATGAAGATAATGCTGCAAGTCGGTACACTCGTGAGAATTTTTCGTTTGCAGGAACATGGAAATCAGGAGTTTCGGATATAACGGGTGATAATGTTATTTTCCAAAAGATAAAGAATTCACAATGGGAATTGAAGAATTATTTCAACCAACTTTACACCAAAGAAAAATACACCTGGGGAATCCGGTCGTATATCCGTTACACCCATCTTCCTGCTTTACTGACAGTGATTCACCGCAACCTGCCCGTGTCATCTGCCGATAACAGACTGATTGCCACCTGCATCCACCGTAGGGACGAATTGAATTTGCTTGATAACATTAACGAAAACACATATCGAACTGTCACCGGACAGACATATGAGTCTGTCCCTACGGAATATGAAGAAATGAACATCGACAATGCCTACACGGATAATGCCCTTTATGGGATGCGGAAAAAGAATGGAGTGAATTACCAGCTTACAGGTGGTTTTCGTGGCGAACTTTCTTCGGTGAGACAGGAGAATAGTTACTCTGCTCCTCGTTATTCCTTCTATACTATTCCCCGTATAGAATGGAGAGGACTGATTTTTTACTCACCGCTGCTGCCACTGTCTGGTGGAATCGTCTTCCAAAGCAATCTTATTCCCGTTTTTATGCCGCTCCCTCCCTTTATTTTCGCTATAAGTTTAGTCCCCGTTGGAAAATGTCCTTATCAGGCAGCCTGGACGAGAGTGAAGGAGGAATACAGGATATCTATCCTTTCCATTATCGTGAAGATTATCGTACTGTGGTGAAACACACGGGAAAAGTAGCTGTAACCGTCCGGCAACTTTATACCTGCTATCTGGAATACAAAAATACTGTCAAGGAATTTTTCTGGACTTTATCAGCTTCCTATTCCCACAATCGTTATAATCTGATGGCAGAACGTAATTATAAGGACGGTAATTTTTATCTTTCGTCTGTGGAAAGAAATCATTCCTCTTATAGTTACGCCTTGAATACCATAGGGTCGAAAGGGTATATGACTGGAATTTGAAGACTTCTCTGGAACTGACTTTAGCACGCAATGAAGGTAAACAGTTGAATGAAAATATCGTTCAGAATTACAGGTATGACTATCTGCGCGTCGAACCTAAAATTGTGTGGGCCCCTTCTGCACTTTTTGAGGTTGAATACAAAGCGACGGTCAGTTGTGGGGGTTCCGGAATAGGAAAGGATACCCGTTTAGACCTTTATGGGATGTAGCTCAACGGCTGACTCTCAGTTTGGGATTTCATGATACGGACTTCCGGTTATCCGGAGAGCATTTTTATAATGATTTAAGCAAGGACCAGCATCTGAATACTTGGCTTGCAGATGTTTCATTGATACATAAATCCGGAAAATGGAGGTTTACCGCTTCTGCTATGAATCTGTTTAATAAGGAACAATATCGTTATACTCTTTATTCTGCTGTGCAGAGTTATACTTCTTGGGTAAAACTTCGTCCCCGCGAATTTATGGTATCTGTGCAATATCAGTGGTGAAAAAGAATTGGGATGGAGTTAAACTTGTAGCTTTCATGTAAGGACAGTGCTGTGTGTTTTACTGAAAGTATGAGGTGGACTGTATCTTTTTAGTGTTGCATAATATATCCTCTTCTATCTCTTCTGTTGTTTCTTCATGGTATTCTTTGTAGATAACCCCTTCATTCAGATAGTGGATAATATCACATATTTCCCTTAACGAGGCAATGAGATGTGATGAAATTATCACCGTCTTTTCTTTTGCTTTCAGTTGCCGGATGAGTCTTTTCATCAGGATACACCCCTTCAAGTCCACCCCATTGAACGGCTCGTCAAGAATAAATACGTCATTTTCTTGCAATAATAATGCCATAAATCCCAGTTTCTTTTTCATTCCGGTAGAATATTCGGCAGCATACCTGTCAAGGGGCAGTTGGAAAATTTCATTTAAATGTTGAATGGTGAGTGTACTGACCGGCAGACCTTTGGCCTTCATACAGAATTCCAAGTATTCAAGACCCGTGATTTGGGAATAAAAGAAGTTGGATGCAGACAGATAACCTGCTTTTAAAGTTTTGCTTTTGGTTATGCTTCCGGTATAATCATAGATTCCCGTCATGCAGTTGAATAAAGTAGTCTTTCCGGCACCATTCTCACCCACCAAACCATATATTTTTCCAGGGTGATATTCTAAATGAATACCGTTTAATACTTTGACTTTACCGAATTTTTTATGTAAATCATTCACTTCTATCATAGTAATCTTTTTAAATGTTTGCGTGTCTGGCAGGTCAACAATGTGGTAAGAGCCATGCCGGGTATTAAAAGAAACGGAACAAAAAGAGAACCTAAATAAAAAGGCATCAATATACTTAATTGCACAATAAACAGCAATAGGGGGGATGGGATGATATGGCGCAACATACTGATGCCAATGGCATAAATCAAGGTGGCGATATAATAAGATAAGAAAAAGAGGACTTCATCTTGGTCATAGGTAGATGCTATAAGTGCTAAGCCGAAAGGAATGGAGGTGATGAAAACATTCCATGCGATACTTTTCGATTGGAAACGGCATAAAGTCTTGAAATTTTTGAAATGAAGAAGATATCCGGTGTCCATTGGTTGCAGATAGCCTGACGCCTGTATCAATCCCCATAGAACGACACACACTTTGTCTATTTTTATATTTCCGTGTACGGTTCCTGCTATGGAAAAAAGCAAGAGTAGGGCATATATCCAGAAAGATTGGCGGAACATCCGTATATATTCATAACTTCCTTTGTAGAGAAAAGGTAAGCGGATAGGTTTGTGTTCCAGCTTAATTTCTTTCAGGAAAGGCAATAACGTGGCGAACAGCCATAAACCGATAGCTTCTGTAAATCGCCCTTTTATCATTTCCATTCCCGCAAATGGCAATGTGATTAAAGTATACTCTTTGATCAGGAAGACTGGAAGATGGGACGTTAAAGTGTGTAGAAACTCTTTATCTTTTCTATAATTATGATAGCTGGCCAATAAGAGAACGCATACCACAGGAATGACGAAACGGTTTTCTGCCAAGAACAATATCATGATGGCAGCCACCGTTAAGATGGTAAGGAAGACTATTCTGAAGATGCCCAGTTCTATGACTATCCTTCCAAAATTTTTTAAACGAAGCAGCAGATACAGCTGAAACATAAAGTGCTTTTTTATTCTAGTTGAGGGTACAAAGGAATAAAATATCCGGTTAAGTACCTCATAATGGAGTGAAAAATTATTCTTTATGCTCCTCTTTCAGTTCTGCCAACTCTTTGTTCACCCGTGTCAGCTCTTTAATTCTGTCAGATACATAATGGAAGAGGAAATAGTCAGTCAGAATAGCCATCAGCATCAAGATAGATATGGTCAATACCATCCACCATTGATGGTAATTATAAAAAAATACACCGAGGAATATGGTAACAATTGGGTATCCTGTAATATAGCCCCAATGAAATAACTTTTTGTATTGGAGTACATTCTTTATTTTTTTCCAGTTTTATAATTCCGATAAAGTTTAGAGCCAAAACATAAAGCAAGATTCCAAAGGTTAGTCGGCAGAAAGGGGAGAAAGTTACACCTTTGTGCTATAAAAATCTTTGTATTGAAAGTAGGTATTACAGGTCTGTTCTTTCAAATGTAATGATTTAGTAATTTTCTTAATGTAGCAGGCAGGATTACTTTTTTGCGGACGTTAAAGCATTTGTCGAAAAAGTCTTTTTTGTTTTTCCCGTAAACATTCGTGTCAAGTCCTTTCCATGTCTCAGGAAATATCTTTTTAGCGAGTTCCACCTCTTCTTTAAGAACCGCAATATTATCAGTCATCAATGCCATGTTCAGTGCGCGGTTAATGCGGAAACTGGCATACTTGAGGCTGTCTGTAGCATATTCTTTTATGAGGATGGCATAGGCGGAATCGGCAGACCGATAATTTTTTTGGGCGGTAAGGCTGTCTCCGAAATAATCTTCAAACATCGCTTTCATTGACCATAAGTCGGCACTGAGGTGGATTGTTTTTCGGCTTGCCGGAGTACAGATAGAATCTCACGGTACTTTTTGCACGCTGATAAATAACTAATTCTTCCCACATACACTTTTATATTGGTAGGGTCAATGGCTAACGCGCTGTCCAGTTTGGCCCATATTTCCTTGTCGTTTATAGAGATATGTTCACTGTCATTATTAAAGAAGAAAGTGCTGTCCAAAGAAGGAGACCATAGGTTTCCCGCTTCTGCTACCAGACGGTTGGCTTCTTGGGTGTGGAAGTTTTCTTCTGTAGTTACGGGGTTGGAATGGTGTTTGCATGAAGCTGTAAGAGTTAATAATAAGCCAAGTAAAATGGTGGTTTTCATCAGTCTGTGTATTATGGGTATTAGTTTGTTGCCAACACAAAAATACGATAAAAAAGTGATATGTGGCAAAAAGGCAGTAAGAGTTTTGTTGCAAGTGTCGATTTTGCGCATAGGACTTCTTTTTCTAACTCATATATATCAAATATATTTTCAGATGATTGGTTATAACGGTTCTGTTATATCAGACAATGTTTCATTGCTTTCCGTGTACATCAAATCACTTCGTATCCTTTTGTTTATTCATTCTATTTTTTACGAAGGGGCCAACTACCTGATTATTTTTCTCCTTAATCCATCTTTTCCGTTATATTAAGCCTTTTTCCCCTAAAGATTTAAGTACTTTTGTCCAGATGTGTTCTATCTCCATAGGTTAGCGGAGTTGATCCATAAGCTTTGGAGATAACTCCATAGCCTTTGGAGTTAACTCCAAAGCTTATGGAGATAGAATACAAAAGGAAGAGAACCCTTAACCATAGAGCAGAAAGGGCTTACGGATACAGATCAAATCTTTTAATGATGGATATAAAATATGATTTCAAGGCCAACCCTTTCAAGGAAAAGGACGGCAAGCCGGTGCTTTATCCGGCGGTAGTGGTGAAGGAAACGATTACTACCGATCACATTGTGAAGGAGTTGTCCAAGCACAGCGCATATTCGGCGGGCTGTGTGGTGGGAGTGCTACAGGAGGTGGCCGATATGGTTGTATCCCATTTGCGGCAAGGGAAAAATGTGCGGCTGGACGGACTGGGTACGTTCTCTCTTGCCTTGTCTTCGCGTGAGGTGACAGACCGGAAAGAGATACGTGCGGCATCCGTGAGGATAAAGAAAGTGAACTTCCGTCCGGTACCGGAGTTAGTCAAGAGGGTACGTCAGGATACGGATATCCTTCGTGCCGAGTTCGGCTTCCTGCTGACGGGGAAGAAGATATACTAAAGAGGAGCGTTGGAAAATTGCTGGAAGCTTATTTGAAGGAACACGGTTCCATTACACGTCTGGTTTATTCGGAATGCTTGGGGATGGCGCGCACCACGGCTGCTTATGAGCTGAAGGGTTGGTACGAAGAGAAGAGATTGGACAAAGAGGGAAAGCACTCTCATGCGGTGTATGTGCTGCGCAAGCAGGAAAGTGTTCCCGAAGTTTAGTTTTTTTATCCGTTTGGGAATAAAAAGAGAAGGAAGGTGGTTATACAAGAAAGGGTTGGTAGCACTTTTTAAAACTCGGGGTTCTTCTTCATTTTGGGGGCAACACTTCACTACCAAAGTTCGACCAATAAAGACATTCGAATGAATATTCGAAAATAGAGAATAATATATCCCCGAATACAATCTAATAGCCGATGAATAAAGGGATATGAATAAATCACTTGCCCCCAAAATGAAGAAGAACCAAAAACTCAGGGTAGAGACTTTTACAGTTTGTCATGTAAAGTCCCGGCTGCTTTCAGATAAGCCACATAGTTCAGGTAAAGTTGGAACGGGCATCCACTTGGGTTCGTATGCCTGTTGCCATAGTGCTTGGGCTTCCAGATGGTCTGAAAGAGTTTCCAGTCCTACTTCGTACTGGCTTTTGCTGACGCGTCGGTTCTCTTCCGCCTGCCGCAGGGAACGGTCGGCAAGTTCGCTTTCCAGTTTCGCTTCGTCCAGATTGTTGGCGGCCTGGGTCAGTTCCAGTAGCATTTGCTCGTTCAGATTTTGCTGTTGCAGACGGGTTTGTTCCAGTTTGGCTTTGGCTGCACGTACCTTGTTGCTGCGTTCGCCGAAATGGAAAAGGGGAATACTTACGTTCAACAGGACAGAGAAACTGGCATTATCCAGAAAATTCTTTTCGTTCAGTTCCAAACCGTGTACATAGTCGTATGAACTTTGATGCCTACTTTGGGAAGCAGTTCACTGCGGTTTAACTTGACTTGTTGGCGGGCGATGGCCACTTGTTTGTCCAGTATACCGTATTCCGGACGACGGGTGATATCCAGTACCTGTAATTCCATTTCCTGTTCTATTTCCGGGAAATCTCCGGAAATGAGGATCTCCGTGGTCAGCGGTTTTCCTATCAGGTGGCAGAGGTTCATGGTAGCCAGGCGGAGAGCATTCTCGGCTTTGCGTATGCCCAGTTCACTTTCATTCAGTTTCACTTGCACTTTCAGCACATCGTTCTGAGGTTTCAGTCCGTGCTTGTAGGCACTCTCCACGTTCTTTTGGCAATTCGGCCGAATACGGATGGTATGTGTCGGCCACTGTTTTCATCTCTTTCGCTTTCACTACCAGAGCGTATGCCTGGTCTGTTTTCAGAATGACTTCTGTGGCGGTCAGGGTTTCGTTCATCTGTGCCATTTCTTTACCTAACAGGGACATTTTGTAGGCGGCGCGGATTTTACCGCCCATATAGAGGGGTTGTTCTAATTGTATGCCACCCATGTAGACCCATCCTATCTTGTAATCCAGGTTGATACCGGGAAAATAGGCGAAACCTGAGGGTTGTCCCGGATTAAACTGTCCGGTGGCGTCGGGCAGAAAGACGGGCAGGTTGCTCCGGCTATGCCATAACTGCCGTCGGCATTGCTGTAAAGTCCCGTTCCACTAGCTGTCAGATTGGGGAAGAAGTTCCCCTTGTAACTCTTGGCTGTGTAGTGGGCGCTTTCCGTTTGTTTTACAGAAGCCGCCATCTCCTTATTGTATTTCAATGCCATTTCACGGCATTCTTTCAAACTCAGTGTTTCCTGTGCCTGTGCCGGGGCGACAAGATGCCATAACAGAAAACAGAAGGGGATTATCATTGTTTTTTTCATTTGTTCTTGGTTTTGTATGTCAGTGAAATAAATCAATCGTTTCTTATTTTGAAGAACAAGGCGTATAATATAGGGATAAAGAGCAGCGTAATCAGCGTGCTGCACAGCAATCCGCCATGATAGCTGCCGCCAGCGAGCCGAACATGGCATCGGACAGCAAGGGAATCATACCCAGAATGGTGGTCAGCGAAGCCATCATAACAGGACGAAGACGGCTTTGGGAACTGTCTATCAATGCGGTAACAGGTTCTATCCCTTTACTGATTTGAAGGGTGATTTCATCCATCAGTACAATTCCGTTCTTTATCAACATGCCGATAAGACCCAAGGTTCCTACGATGGCCACGAAGTTGAATACCTTCCCCGTGAGCAGCATCACTGCTACCACTCCTACAAAAATCATCGGGATACAGCAGAAGATGATGATAGGCTTGCGGTAGTCCTTGAATAGCATTATCAGGATGCAATCATCAGAATGATGGCCAACGGGAAGTTCTGGAACAGGTATTTCATGGACTGGTCGCTGGCTATCTTCTCACCTTGCCACACCAGTGAATATCCTTCGGGTAGTTGTATCTTCTCTATACGTTCTGCAATGGCAAGACGTGCTTTTTCCGTTTCTATGCCCGGTGCGGGCGAACACTGTACACGCTGGCTTCTCTGACCGTTGTAACGGGGAACTACCGGGTCTTCCCATCGGATATCAATTCCTTTGCTGATTTGCTTCAGCGGAGTACTTCCCATGATACTTTCCACCAAATCTTCTTTCGAAAGCGTGCCGGCTTTCAGTTTCACCATGGTTTCTTCGTTCAGCAGTCCGTTCAACGAGGGCAGTGACGAGAAGACTTGTGCATTGCCTAAATCTTCTATGGGTTCTCCTTTTTCGTCAAGGCATTTCAGATAGATATTGTTTTTGTGGATGCCTTCGTAGAAAGAGCCGATGGGAATTCCTCCGGTAGCTGTGAGCAGGGAAAGGCTGACATCATTGCGGCTCAGGCCGAGGGCACGGGCAGACGGCTGGTCATATTCGATGGTCAGTACAGGTACTTGAGGTTCCCAGTCGGTGGTGATAAGGCAGACTTCCGGTGTATTTTCCATGATGGTACGGGCGCTGTCTGCCAGTTGGTGCAGAACGGCAGGTCGGGGCCCAGGAATTGCGCTTCTATGGGATATTTCTTGAACATCAGATTGTATCTTTTCAATTTGATGTATGCGTCCGGATAGGCTTGGGAGAGGTAAGCTTGGATTTCATCTATATGTTCTACCAAGGTTTCCGGTGAGGTGAAATCGATAATCAGTTCGCCATACGAAAGCGATGGGTTGGCAACGCTCCGCACCAGGTTATAGCGTCCGGGCGTACCGCCTATGGAGGTGGTGACGTGGGTTATTTCCTTGCGTCCTTTCAGATAGGTTTCTATTTCTTTCAAATCTTGTGCCACACGAGTGTGGTTGTTTCCTTCCGGCAGTTTGTATTCCATGTAAAGCTGGTCGTAAACCATGTCGGGGAAAAAGCCCTGACGCATGTATGGATAGCCGAAAGCGGAAAGTAGCAACAGGCCAATCATGGTGAATACAAAACTCCACCGGTGGGCCAGACCGAACCGCAGTGCCGAACGGAGACCGGCATAGATTTTACCTTTGTACACACGCTTTCCGGTACTGTCGGTATCTATGGCAGGATGTAGTCTGCGGTCGGCCATCAGCGGTACGTGAATCAGTGCCAATACCAGCTCAGCAGCAGGGAAACGGCAAGTACGATGAAAAGGTCGCGCGTGTAGACTCCTGCGGTGTCGGGAGACATGTAGATAGGTAGAAAGGCGATAATGGCTATCAAGGTGGCTCCTAAAAGAGGCATAGCTGTCTGTCGCCCGATAGCGGTCATGGCTTCCATTCGTTTTTTTCCGGCTTTCAAGTCTACCAGTATGCCGTCTATGATGACGATAGCATTGTCTACCAACATACCCATTGCCAGTACAAAAGCAGCCAATGATACGCGTTGCATCGTTCCACCTGCCGAATAAAGGAACAGAAAAGAACCGAATACGGTGATGATCAGGCTGATACCTATGATAAGGCCGCTCTTGAATCCCATTGCTATCATCAGTATCAGTACTACGATGATGACGGATTCTATCAGGTTGATGACAAAGGTTCCAAAGAGCTGCCTACGTTCGGGCTGATAGAAGATTTTGTGGCATTCCACTCCGGCGGGCAGACGTCCGGTTTTGAGTTCTTCCAACTTGCTTTCTACGGCATGGCCTACTTTTATAATGTCCGAGCCACTGGAGGCGGCGATGAGTATACCGAGAGCACGTTCATGGTCATAAAACATTTCATTGCGTGTGGGATCCTCGTAGTCTTTTTCTATACGGGCAATGTCGCTCAGGCGAAGCTGGTCATCATCATGTCCCTGGACCAGCATTTTTCCAATATCTTCTACGGTTTTGAATTTGTCGTTTACTGTGACTCGGATACGGTTGTCACCATTTTCATAATATCCTGTATAGGTGGTTTTGTTCTGTCCGTTCAGTGTGGCGAGAACTTCGGCAGGTTTAACACCGAGGTTTGCCATACGGTCTTGCAGCAGGGAGATGTTGATACATTCGGAACGTTTGCCGTAGAGTTCCACACGGTCCACGCCTTCCAGTTCGTTCACTTCCCGTTTCACCAGTTCAGCATAGTCGGACAGTTCACGGTCGGACAGTCCGTCGCCTGTCAGGGCATAGAACATACCATATACGTTTCCGAAATCATCCTTGACTATCGGGGTGGTGGCTCCTTCGGGCAACAGGGCGTGGGCGTCGCTTACTTTGTGGCGCAGCATGTCCCAGCATTGTTCCACTTCGTCGTCCGGCACGGTGCTCAGCAGTTCTATCTGTATCAGGGATAAGTCGTTGTATGAATAACTTTCTATATTGTCTATGTTGCCCATGGTGCGGATGTTCTTTTCGAGCACGTCCGTTACTTCCAGTTCTACCTGTGGGCGGAAGCACCCGGATAGGTGGTGACTACCATTGGCAAGCTTTACTTTTATTTCGGGGTCTTCCAGCTTGCTCATCTGATAGCAGGAGTAGGCTCCGCCGAACAGCAGAACCGCTATCAGGAAATAAATCAGATTCCTGTTACGGAATGCCCATTTGCTGATATCCATTATAATAATCCTCCTATATTTGTGTTAGTGACAAGTGGTAAAGGTTTTACAGTTTCTCCATCCTCGATGTGATGTACTCCCGAGGATACAATCAGCTCTCCCGGTTTCAGCTGTCCGGCAGTGATGAGGCTGTGTCCGTTGTTCAGTAAACGTAGTCATGGATATTTCCTGTTTGTGCACTGTGTTGTCCGATGGTTGAAGACGAATACATACGCTTTGCCTTCTTTTTGCAGGATGGCGCCGGTAGGGACAGAGAGAGTGTTCGTCTGTTCTGTGCGGTAAGAGATGGTGACCATGGTATTCATTCCGGGAGAGGGGACAGCCGGCGTTCCGGGTACTACTTGCAGGCGCATGGTGTATAATTGGTTTGCATTGGCTTTCGGGGTGACACTGATTAGTTTCAGCGGATAGGTTTCGCCCGGATAGATGTCAAACGTACAGTGATAATTGTCGAACTGGTCCCGGCGGATGTATTCGGCCGCAGGAAGGTTTATTTCTACTTCGGGAGTCCCACTGCTGATCATGGATAGGACGGGCATTCCGGCTCCGATGGTTTCGTGAGCTTCAAACAGGCGTTTTTGGACGTACCCGTTGAAGGGGCGTAGAGCCGTGTATAAGCCAGTTGGTCTTTGTGATGTTTGTACTTGGCAGTGATTTGTTTGAGTCCGTATACAGCTTTGTCATTGGCGTTGGGGGTGGTTCCGTTGTCTTTGTAAAGGGCCATGACTCTTTCCGCTTCCGCTTTTATTTGCTGGTATTCTGCTTCAGTAGCATCCAGTTGTACTTGATAGTCGGTGGGGTCCAGTTCGGCCAGTAATTGTCCCTCCTGCACACGGGTGCCGTCTTTTACATGTATTTTGCTGATGGTTCCGCTTACCCGGAAGGCAAGGCTGATATCTTGTGCGGCTTTTACCTTTCCCGGAAATTGCAAGAACGTTTGCTTGTCGGCAGAAACGATCGTGTCTATTTTTACTGTCTGATAGCCTTTGGCTTTCTGGGTACGCTGTGTGCAGGAACTCAGTAGAATCAAGGAAATACCTGTTAGAATAAGATAAATTTGTTTCATATATCATGCTATTGGTTTTCTGATGCAAAGTTATCCCGAAGCAAGAGGATAGAAAAGGTTGATATGAATGATAAATTGTCCGATTTGTATATTTTCTAGTAGATATATAGCTGAAAAGTTTGCGATTTGTATTTATTTTGCAGTGAATGAATAAAAGAGATAGATGGATGGTCGGACAACAGATGCCTTTTCAGTTTACAGTGCTTTCGAGCAGTGATCCGCATACTTTTAAAGACGGACAGATTATTTCGACATTTAATAAATGTGGCCTTTTCTTTTGCCGGAAAGGAAATTGTGGAGGTTTCACTGGAAGATAAGCATTTTCAGATAAATCCCGGTGATGTGTATATTTACATGGCTTCTACCTTGGTGCATCTGCTTCATAAGAGTGGGGATGCGGAAGGAATTATGGTTGAAGTGGATTTAGATTATATCATTCCTATCGTCAATAGGGTGATAAATGTGGAAAACCAGCTTTTTATGCGGAAGCATCCTTGTATATCACTTTCGGATAAGCAACGTATCCATTTGGAGTATCTGTTGGATAATTTGCAGGAAAGGATAGGGGCGGAGGACGTACTGGAAGTGAATTTGCAACAACAACGCCTGACTTTAGAGTTGATTAAGTCAATGGGACAGACTTTTTGCTATGAAATATTGAATATGTATTTCGCTAACCAACCCATGCAGCCTTTGCCACAGAATAAGAAGGATGTGATCTTCCAGAATTTCATGCTGGCTCTTTTCCGTTTGTATAGGAAAGAGCGTGATGTTGCCTATTATGCGAAGATGCAGCACATTACTCCACGTTATTTTTCTACGATCATTAAGGAGAAGTCGGGGAATAGCGCTTTGCAATGGATTGTGCAAATGGTGATTACCGAGGCGAAACAATTGCTTGAAGGATCGGATTTGAGTATCAAGGAGATTGCGAACCAGCTGAACTTTCCTACTCAGTCTTTCTTCGGAAAGTATTTTAAGCAATATGTAGGGATTTCACCCAAAGAATATAGAAAGGACAAGTTAAGGATCAGGAATGGAATTTGATTTCTGAAGACACAATCCACCTTTATGTACAAATTATAAACGTTTTATCTATGACTCAAGAGAAAGAACAAGAGCAATTTATATCTTATATTACAGAACGGCAAACCCATGAGGGCCAGATGGCTGTTGCTGATTTTTTGCGGAAATATGCTGTCCGGTATCATAACTCTGATTTCATTTCCTCTGATCCGGTGCAGTTTCCGCATCGTTATCATTCTAAGGCGGATATTGAAATCAGTGCTTTTCTTACTGCTTTTCTTAGTTTCGGAGCCCGCCCTCAGATACTGAAGGCAGCAGAACGACTGGATTCTATAATGCACCGGCAGCCTTTGCAGTATGTGTTGTCTGGAAATTGGAAAATAGATTTCTGTGGTGAGGAGTCGTTCTATCGGACGGTTTCAAAAAATAAGATGGCACAATTGTTTTATTGGCTGCATACTATATATAATAGGTATGAGAGTATGGAGGATGCTCTTCTTTGCGAAACGGATGGAACTCCGATGCAACGTCTTTGCCGTTTGTTTGGAGTGTCGGATAAGGCGCCGCAAAAGAAATTGAATATGTTCCTGCGCTGGATGATCCGTCGCGATTCGGAAGTGGATTTTGGAATCTGGAGGAATTTCTCTCCATGTGAGTTGATTATCCCTTTGGATACG
>ENA-OQAN01000792-OQAN01000792.1-human-gut-metagenome-genome-assembly--contig:-NODE-792-length-15454-cov-1.952045_pt1 | contig 15454 bp, 14 predicted proteins | sample MGYA00242735_ERZ504527 | MGnify/ENA primary metagenome ERZ504527 (study PRJEB26092, sample SAMD00036230) | human gut metagenome | host: Homo sapiens | study: EMG produced TPA metagenomics assembly of... | reverse complement strand
TGAATTTCTTTCCCCTTTATATTCATTTTTTCATAGAGTTTCTCTATTTTTTCATCAGGAAGTGGTGAGTAATGGTCAAATTTGTCCCATTCAGACATAAGGATATCTTTCAGTTCCTGATCGGAGGTAATTTCCATCAGGGACTTCAATTTCTGAAGTTCCTCCGATGTTATTCTGCCCGAACGGAATTTTTCCAATAACCTTGCTACTTCTTTATCCATTATTATATTCATAAAACCAAAATCTGATTTTTATAGGTAATATCCATAAGCAGCAGATTTATAACATATCATTTTATATGTTATATAACATTAATGAAGAGAGAAAACGATGATTAGAATAATGGCGTTAAATCCCGTCAGTTCATTGCGCAATGTTTTGAGTGCAGCCGACAGCTGGTTACGTACTACCTGATCCGTAATAGAAAGCTTTTCTGCAATCTCTGGTATAGATATTCCATATTCCTTGTTCAGTTCGAAGATTTCCCTTTGTCGGGGTGACAGGTGTGATTTCGCTTTCTCCAAAGCTTTTTGGAATGTATCATAATCTATTTCGTCGGAGATTCATCGTCTTTGGTTGCCATCGTATTCTGGTATTCCAGATATTTCTCCATGGAAGGATTGTTGATTTGTCTTTTCAGTTCTTTCAGAAGGCAGTGATATGCGATAGTAAACAGATATGATTTGAACAAATACTCAGAATTAAGGCTTTCTCTGTTGGTCCAGATGCGCATGAAAGTTTCCTGTACCACATCATCCGTAGCACTTTCTGATTTCAGATACTGATATACGAACTGATAGAGCCTCGATACCCATTGGGAATACAGTATCTTGAAAGCTTTTTCAGAACCGTTTCTTATATCTTCTATGAGTATTTTCTCTTGCATAGATATACATATATTTTGTCTGAAGGCAAATTTATAAAAAAATATATTAAAACATGCTCAAGATAAAAAAAATGCAGATGCAGACAGGGAAACCAATACACATCCGGTTCTCCTGTATTTCATTGTTATTTCGTTTTTTCTGGAATGTTTGCCGGTACATCATCAAAATCCCGGCCCGCATTGCTTTTGTGATTGCTTGCGGACAGAGAAACTTCTGAGGTTGGACAGGGCAGAAAAGCCGGGAAACCTTAAATCTTTGCCTCGGGATGAATTTATCGCAGAATCGGGCAGGAGAGTTGGCAAAATAATCGTAAATTCGCACGGGAAATTTAAATTTAATCTTTAACCATTACCTTAATAATTAGAATGAAACGCAGGCATTATTTTCATTTCTTTCTGGGAGGCATTGCAGCCTCGGCAGCGTTGCTTGCAGCCTGTTCCGGCAGTAACGGACAGGTGACGGGCCGCTCGGACTATTATACAAGGGGAATCGGACAGTATCCGGGCAGTCCGCAGGAGGACTTTTTCGCCCGAACTGGTGAAGGACGATACTTACCGCAACATCGCTCTGATGCGTGCGGCTTATCAGTCGTCTGCTTACGACTATAACCTGACTGCCCAGCTGGTTACCGACGGGATTGTACATAACGGAGTTCCTCAGTATCTGAGACTGCTGACTCCTGACGGCGAGAAGCCGAAACGGGAGCGGGAGTGGATGATTGATGAAGGTCCTTATTCACGGAATGTGGCAACCGGTGAAGATACTTATTTCCAGTTTGATCTGGAGAACTACAGGAAAAAGGCAGACCGGTTTATCTGAAAGGGACAGTGACCTATTATGCAGAAAAAGCCGGCAAGGGCTATGACTGATCTGTCAGGGATCGGACGACGGGGCCAGCTGGACTGAGTTGGGAAAGATCGCCGGAAAAGGACTGCCCGGCGAAGCTGCGAAATATAACATGCATTCTGATCCGAACAAGCAGGATGAAAAGGGAACACTTCCGGTGCGTATCATCGAACTGGAGATTCCCATGAAGCAAAACGGAGAGTACAGTCATTACCGTGTTGTCATGCGGATGGCGGGAGCTGCCTACTGGACGATCCACGACATGAATTTCTTCAATGGCGGGGAATATGTCGAACTGAAACCGTCTTCCTGCTTCAACAGCATCTGGATGAGTGCGGGCGATGCGCAGGAATGGATCTACGTGGATCTCGCACTAAGGCCGATTTCGACAAGGTGATCCTGCACTGGGTGAACAAGGCCGTTCAGGGAAAGATCCAGACCTCGGATGATGCACGCAGCTGGAAGGATGCCGCTCCGCTGCCGGGTGGAGACAGTCCTGCGGATGAAATAGCTGTCAAAGGAAAAGCTCGCTATGTGCGTGTGCTCATGGAACGTCCGAAGGAGAAAGGTTCATATATGCTCAGTGAAATCGAAGTGATGGGTAAGGGCGGACTGACAGCCCGTGCCGTTCCGCAACCGGCTGCCGAAGGCAACAGCATCCGTCTGTCGGGCGGCAACTGGAAAGTCCAGCGTGCTTCGGAAGTGAAGGGCAATGGAGAAGAAATCGCTTCTGCCGGTTTCCAGACCGACGGATGGATTCCGGCTACGGTACCGGGAACCGTGCTGAGCAGCTACAAGAACATCGGTGCCCTGCCTGATCCGAACTATTCGGCCAACCAGCTGAATGTATCAGAGTCATTCTTCAATTCCAATTTCTGGTACCGTAAAGAGTTTACGGTTCCCGAAGGTTTCATCAAAGACCGGGTGTTCCTGACTTTGACGGAATCAACTGGAAGGCTCATGTCTATCTGAACGGTCGGAAAGCAGGCGACATCGAAGGCGCGTTCATCCGCGGCAAACTGGATGTGACGGAGCTGATTGTTCCCGGAAAGAATGTTCTTTCGGTAGAGATCGTGAAGAACAGCCACCTGGGAGCTGTCAAGGAAAAGAACAAGCAGAGCACTGACTTCAACGGAGGAATCCTGGGAGCGGACAATCCTACTTTCCATGCAACGATCGGCTGGGACTGGATCCCTACGGTCCGCGGCAGAAATATCGGTATCTGGAACGATGTGAAGCTTGTGAGCACCGGTAACGTAACTGTCAGTGATCCGCTGGTAGAGAGTGTATTCCCTCTGCCGGACACTACTTCCGTGCGCCTTACCGCTCATGCTTTCGTGAAGAACCACAGCGACAAGGAAGTTCAGGGTGTGCTGGAAGGAAGTATCGGTACTCTCCGTTTTGCCCAGGAGGTTACTCTGAAAGCCGGCGAAGAGAAAGAGATCCTTTTCACTCCGGAACGCTTCGGACAGCTGAATATGGAACATCCGCGTCTGTGGTGGCCAAACGGATATGGTGAGCCTTACCTCTATGATGCTGCTTTCACGTTCAAGACCGACGGAAAACTTTCTGACAGCCTTTCTTACAAGACCGGTATCCGCCAGATGACCTTCAATGAGGACAAGGGTATTCTGAATATGTATATCAACGGACGGCGCTTCGTCGGACGCGGTGGCAACTGGGGCTTCAGTGAGTCGAACCTGAACTACCGCGGACGTGAATACGATGCAGCTGTCGCTTATCATGCCGATATGAACATGAACATCCTGCGCAACTGGGTGGGCATGATCGGCGATGAAGAACTCTATGAGGCTTGCGACCGTCACGGTATCATGATCTGGCAGGACTTCTGGCTGGCCAATCCTGCTGACGGGCCCGATCCTTATTATCCTGACCTGTTCATCACCAATGCCGAGGATTACGTGCGCCGCATCCGCAGCCATGCTTCCATCGGTATCTATTGCGGACGGAACGAAGGTTTCCCGCCGGAACGCATCGACAAGGCCCTTGCGGAGCATCGTGCGTGACGAACATCCGGGGCTGCACTACATCCCGAGTTCGGCCGATGAGGTTGTGAGCGGACACGGTCCTTACCGCATGCTTCCTGCCAAGACCTATTTTACACTTCCTGCCGGAAACGACAAGTTCCACAGTGAGCGCGGTATGCCGAACGTGATGACTTACGAAGGTTTCTGCCGGACTTATTCCGAAGAAGGCATCTGGCTCAGTCGGATGAATGGGGTATGCATGACTACACTCTTCAGGGGGCACAGGGAGCAGCTTCGTTCAATGAAATCATAGCCGAAGGTTATGGCAAGCCGCAGAGTGCACGGGAATTTACGGAGCTGGCCCAGTGGGTGAACTACGACGGTCACCGCAGTCTGTTTGAGTCGCGGAGCAAGAACCGCATGGGATTGCTGATGTGGATGAGTCATCCCTGCTGGCCTTCCATGGTATGGCAGACTTACGACTATTATCTGGAGCCGACGGCAGCTACTTTGCCATCAAGAAAGCATCGGAACCCCTGCATATTCAGTGGAATCCGGCCACCGATGAAGTGGAAGTGGTGAACTACAGCGCCGGTACTCACAGTCATCTTACAGCCGGGTACAGATTCTGAACATGGATGCCAGTGTAGCCTGGGAGAAAGAAACGACCGTGGACAGCCGTGAGGATACGACAGAGAAGTGCATCAAGCTGGAATTCCCCGAAACGCTTTCGGAAGTTTATTTCATCAAGCTGTGGCTGCTGGAGGACGGAAAGATCCTGTCCGACAATTTCTATCACGCCAGTCGGAAAGGAATCAATTATCAGGCTCTGAAGCAACTGCCTGAAGTGACACTCGACTGTCAGGCAAAGATGGCTCAGGATAAAGAAGGCAACTGGACAGCGACAGTCACTCTGACCAATCCCACATCCACACCTGCACTGATGACCCGCATCAATGTGGTTGGTGACAAGGATGGTGACCAGTTCCTGCCCATTCTCTATGAAGACAACTATTTTGCCCTGCTTCCCGGTGAGCAGAAAGAGGTATCTGTCCGTTGGAAAGATGTTGATACCCGGGGAAATTCTCCTGTGATCCGGATAACGGGATACAATGTAAAGGAACTGAGCAGACAATAATCATGTAACGGTTCTGACTTGTTGAAGAGGATACCTGCATCCGCAGGATCCTCTTCTATAATTTTTCTTATACCTTTATTGTGCTTTTATACTGACTTATCTTAATCTGTTTATACATATGAAAAGTATATTTCAACTGATAACTCTTCTCTGCCTTTCTGTTATGGCAAGTATGATGGAATCTTGTTCCACAAAAAATGAAAAGATTGTTTTGGCGTATGTCACATCGCATGGGGCAACTCTTCCGGACCCTGATCTTGTGACACACATAAACTATGCATTCGCTCATGTAGATTCTACATTCAGCAAACTCAAGATAGATAATGAAGGACGTCTGTCTGAAATTACGGCCCTCAAGCAAAAAGCTCCCCATCTGAAGGTGCTGCTTTCCGTTGGCGGATGGGAAAGTGGCAGATTCAGTGAAATGGCTGCAAACGAACAATACCGCCTGTCGTTTGCCAGCGATTGCCGGCGGGCAATCGAACAGTTTCAGCTGGATGGTATTGACATCGACTGGGAATATCCTACCAGCAGTGCGGCAGGAATATCATCTTCTCCTGACGATACCCAAAATTACACGTTGCTGATGAGAGACCTGCGAAAGGCAATCGGTCCGGACAAACTCCTGACACTGGCTTCCGTATATAACGGCAATTACATAGACTTTAAAGCCATCGATCCTTATATAGATTTTGTCAATGTTATGGTATACGATATTAACCATCCCCCTTATCATCATGCGGCTCTTTACCGTTCGCCACTGGTAGGAGACGGATGCGGTGAAGAGGCTGTGGAGGCTCATATACAGAAAGGAGTTCCTGTAGAAAAACTGGTATTGGGTATTCCTTTCTACGGGCATGCGGCTGCTCCATTGTCTGATTTTATCAGTACGATGCAATCATGGCGCAGCAAGACTACAAAACCTGCTGGGACTCGATTGCAAAAGTCCCTTACCTTGCTGATAAAGATGGAAAGTTGGTTTGTTCGTATGAGAATCCATCTTCATTACAGCCAAATGTGCTTTTGTCAAGCAGAAAGGGCTGAAAGGCATTATGTATTGGGAATACAATTCTGATGGAAAAGAAGGGAGCCTCCGGAAAGCAGCCTATGAAGGAATGCAGGAATAATAGGATTTGTACCTATGCAACCGGCAAATGGAGGTGATTTGTGTGTAGCTGTCTCTTTAGATGGAAGGGAACTTGGTGAATTTTCTATAAATGAACAACCTTTTACAGAAAAGTGGAGAGAAAACATTCTACAGAACCAAGCGTATATAACATTACCTTTGAAACTCATAGCAAACAAAGATGCATGCTTAACGATAAAGGCTCTTGATCATGATATAATTATTGACAAACTTGTATTAACTTCAAAGGAATGATTGTTTTTAGGGACATTTACTGAATATCCCTGACTTCAATCTGAAATGAAACAATAGAGGCCATCTCAAATTTTGTACTGCCTCTTCAAATCTGTTGGTGCCTCTTCTTCCACTCGATATGGCTACCTTGCTCTGCCTAATGTCCAACAATAAGTTATATTAATTGTGAAAAGTAATCTTTGTGTGTTATAGTATGTTAAATGCATCCTTCTCTTTTGTATATTTCTTGTATTTGTTTTAAATACATGTTATCTTTCTTACATAAAAATCGGAAGCTAGCTTATTAGTTCTTTTATGTTTAATGGAAAAATGGAGGTGCCTATGAAAAAACTTTTATGTTTATTAGGTCTTTTGATGTTATATGCCTGTTCTTCGAAAGAAGAGATTGAAATGTGGGATGAACAAAGTTTTTCATCTAGTATTTCTGCATACATAACTATACCCGATACTTGTCAAGAAGTAAGCATTCAGACAGTAAAAAATATGGCATGCTTGTTTTCTGGAAACCAAGATAAAACACGTAGCACGGAAAACATTGTTCGAAATATAGAACCAGTTGTTTCAAGCGAGGGAAATCCGATGCTCTATATTGTAAACTTTCAAAATGGAAAAGGTTTTGTGATTATTTCTGCTACTAAAAATTATATGCCGATATTGGCATATAGTGATACTGGTTGTTTTGATATTGCTCACATTGGAGAAATAGGAGTAGCTTCATGGCTTGAGGAACAAAAGGCAGTTATTGCTTTTGCTGATCAATTACCAGATAGTATTAAAATGGCATATAGAGCAATGTGGACTGATTATAATGTCCGTCAGGAAAAAATCAGTATTGAACAGCAATCACGTAGTACGGAAGATGTTTATCGGTTGATAGCTAATAGTGTGAATCAATGGGTTTCTGAGGGATATACAGTTTATAGACTTTCAGAGTATAAGAATACAGATGAATTTAGAAATTTACCACAAAATGTACAAAATCAACTGATTAATATGTCATTAGGTTATGCCAATCCTAATTATGGTGGTAGAGAAGAGGTTTCTTTTGTTTTGAAGAAAAGCGCTGAAACTCGTACTTATGGCCCCCTCTTGCAGTGTAACTGGGGACAAATGAATGGTTATAATCAATTTACCCCCAATCAATGGCCTGCTGGATGTGTAGCTGTTGCTATGGGGCAAATTATGAAATATCATCAGAGTCCCTCTGGATATAATTGGAATGTAATGGCAAATAATTATGCGACAAGTGAAACAGCTCGTTTATTAGCTGATATTGGTACTTCTGTTCATATGGCTTATTCTCCGACTGGTTCTGGTTCTACTATAAACAATGCTTATGATGCGTTTAAAAATGATTATGGCTATACTGATGTTAAATTAGTAAATTATGATGGTGAAATCGTTATGGAACAGATAAAAAACAATAATCCTGTTTATATGAGGGGAGTAGATGTAAATAATGGTGGCCATGCATGGGTGTGTGATGGATATCAAAACGACAATAAGTGCTTTTGATTATATTAAATTAATGACATTGCAAGATTGTCCAGTGGGGTATGAACCACAAATGTTTACTAATCCTTATACTTATCCGAACGAACCTTCACCGAGTACTGTTTATCATATGAACTGGGGATGGGAAGGACAATGTAATGGATATTATACTATTCCTAATCCTGATGGAAATAATTTTTCTTCTGATAGAAAGATACTTATAGACTTGTATCCATAGGAAATGCATTATTAAAAAATAAATAAAAAGGAAGTATTATGAAGACTAAGTTGTATTTCTTGACACCCTTGTTGCTGCTTGCACTCAGTGCCTGCAACTCTGATGATCCGTCTTCTTCCGAAACGGATGTTCCCGCAGCCAAAGAACGGCAGGATATTCCTCTTACGCGTTCAGAAACCCAGTTGGCTGACCATACACTGGACTTCTCGCTGGCTTTGCTCAGACAGGCCAGTCTGCAGGAGGCAGGAAAAAATATGCTGGTGTCTCCTCTCGGCACGGCTGCCTTGCTCAACCTGATGGCTAACGGAGCTGAGAGTCATACGGCTGATGAACTGTATGCGGTTTTGAGTCCTTCCGGTGTCAGTGCCGGTGAATTGAATGATTTCTTTTCGAAACTCAATACCTGGCTTCCGGAACTGGATAACACAACCTCACTGGCACAGGCTTATTCTCTGTGGATGGACGATCGGTTCACCGTTCATTCCGGTTATACGGATGTGGCTCAGTCGGTATTGGGAGCAGATGTCAGACAACTGGATTTTCAGAATACCCAAAGTCAGCAGCAGCTTTACGACTGGTGCAGCGAAAAGACAGAAGGATGTATTCGGGAGATTGATTGTCCGTTGGCGGATGCGCAGCTGGTGATGCTTCATGCACTTTATTTCAAAGGAGCATGGACTGATAAATTTGATCCTGCACAGACTCGGACAGAGACTTTCCGGGGGAATCTCAGGGAAGTTGCCGTGCCGATGATGCATGACAGACAGAGAGCCGGTTATGCCGCAACTGAATCATTTACGGCTGTCAGTCTTCCTTATGGTAACGAAGCATATTCTATGTTGCTGGTTCTTCCGGCTGCCGGAACAGATATGGCGCAGGCCGGCCGGGCATTGGCCGACGGAGCCTGGAAAGAACTGACGTCCCGGCTTTATGGGGCTCAGGTGGATCTGAAACTGCCGAAGTTTGAACTGGCTTATGATACCTCACTTATTGAAATGCTTCAGGAAATGGGGATTCACGATGCATTCAGTGGAGAGGCTGATTTCAGTGGACTGACACCCGATCCGTTGTATTTCAATGTTTTCAAGCAGCAGTCTGTTCTCAGGGTAGACGAACGGGGAACGGAAGCTGCTTCCGTCACCTGGGCAGGGCTTGACACTTCTTTGCCTGAAGGAGGTGAGGAACCTGTGGTAGCTGTCACTTTTGACCGGCCGTTCTATTTCTTCATCCAGGAAAAGAGTACCGGACTGATGCTTTTCATGGGTAAAGTGGAAGAATTGAATCCGGAATAAACTCATTTCTATACTGATTTCACCGGCTTGATGTAAATCATGAAAACTGAATAAAAATAATATTTTCTGTTTGTACGGAATGTATAATATGTTGGAAAACATATAAATTTGCCCCGCTAAACCAAACTAAACTAAAGATGTTGGAATACAAAACCGTAAAGTATCATATCCCTCAGCAGGGAATATACTTGTATGCTCGTACAAACGAAGGAAAGACGGAAATGATCGTTTTGAACAGTACTGACCAGGAACAGACATTGCCAAGCGAACATTACAATGCCTTGACAAATGGACGGAAAACCGGTACGGAAATTGCCAGCGGCAAGCAAGTGGATTTCACACGTAATTTGGTTTTACCGGCTCGCCAGTCACTGGTCATCGAATTTTAAGAGTCTCCCTCCAAAAGGAGACTGAGTGGACAGAATATTTGGAAAAGGCTGTTCCCGACTGCCGCAGGGCAGGGGAACAGCCTTTCTGTTTGTTACACTTACTGGTGGTCAGTAGTTAATTGATCGATTTCTGCTTCTGTCAGTCCGGTACCTTTGCTATTTGTTCCGGAGACAATCCCAGTGATTCAGGTTCCGTGCAATAGCGGCCTTTTCTTCAGCACGTCCTTCTGCCAGACCTTCAGCTCTGCCTTCTGCACGCCCTTCTGCTCTGCCTTCAGCACGCCCCTCTGCCCTGCCTTCTGCGCGCCCTTCAGCGCGTTCCGTCATGATGTTGTCACGCAGAATCACGATATTGTCCAGATGCTTATAGTATGCTTTCAGTTCTTCCCGGCTCATACGGTCCAGTTTCAGTTGCTCTTTCACCGTATCCAGTCCCGGAGCTGTGGCATGTTCCGGAACATTGCCTGTGTTCAGATAGTAAATCCATTCTTCCAGCGGTGTCCTGGCTACCCGGTTAAAGTCATTTACTTTCAGAATGTAATATTCCGGATAGAGCTGACTGACCTTGTCCACCTTGAATGTCTGTTTCTGGAATGGACTGAGTTCCAGTATGTCTCCTTCGTGAATGCCTATGAATTCTGTCTTCCCGTGATATACGAAATCTTTGCCGTGTCCCAGGGAGAAATATACAATATTCACGCTGTATACTTTACGCACCTTCTCATATCCTTCACCCCGGTTGATGTATTCCGTTACCAGTTTGGACGCACCGAACAGCATGCGTTGGAAGTACGCATACTCGTTGTTGTTTTGAACCTCGATGAGTACCAGCTCTCCTTGTGAATTTTCGGCCAGCATGTCCACGCGGTTATATTTGTCGAATTCATCCTCCTGATTGCTTTCGCTTTCCAACAATTTGTGGATGGTTACTTTTTCCTCCAGCAGGGTGGTAAGCAGTCCTTCCAATACCGCATAATTGGCCTTGTTGCGCAACAGGCGCTTCATGGCCCAGTCAAAACGAATATAATTTTCCATAAGGCAATGCGTTGTTAATTGTTGTTCTTACAAAGGAAATGAATAATTTGGTTTTTACCAAGAAAATGAATGTTTTAGTTTTTCTTTCCGTAGAGATCTCCCGGATTTCAGCAATGCCATTGTTATGGTGGTACAAACCCTGCTGCAATGACCGCACGATCCTGCCGTAATGACCGCATAATTTCGCTGCAACGACCGCACAATTCCGCGGGGCGGTTATTTCGATGCGGCAGGATCACGGTAGCCTTTAAAGTATTTGCGGAAGAAAATCCACTGATAATCGATCGAATTGTTCCAGTAGTTTATGTTATGGGCACCCGGACGTATGATAAAATCGTGACGGATACCTCGCTTGAGGAGTTCCTGATGGAATTTCCGGTTGACTTCCAGAAAGAAATCTTCCGTTCCGCAGTCGATGATCAGGGAGAGGTCTCCATCCTGGATGCGGTCCAGCTGGGTCATGACCGTGTGGGCATCCCAGCGGCTCTGGTTTTCTGCCTCTTTACCCAGGTGGTTGCTCATTCCCCAGCTTTGGGGGAACGGACGGATGTCTACACCGCCGCTGGTACTTCCGGCTGCTCCGAACAGATCCTTGTGACGGAAGGACAGCCACATACTTCCGTGTCCGCCCATGCTGAGTCCGGTGATGGCCCGTCCCTTGCGGTCTTTGATGGTGGGATAGCGGGAGTCGATCCAGGCGGTCAAGTTCCCGGGCTACAAAGGTTTCAAACTGGCTTTCCGGACGTAGCGGACTGTCCCAGTACCAGCTCGCTTCTCCGTCGGGACATACTACGATAATACCGTCGCGGTCGGCCATCTGGGGAAGCTCCGGTTTGATAGTCGGCCATGTGAATGCATTGCCTCCGTGTCCGTGCAGCAGATAGAGGGTAGGCAGGAGTTTCCGGCCAGTGCCTGTTCGGGCACGATGACCACTACCGGAATGTTCCGTTTCATTTTGGGACTCGCAACGGAGAGGGTGTCCACCCGTGCAGCCTGGGCACAAAGGGCCGTCAGCAAGAGGACGGCAAGGCATAATCCAAGTTTTTTCATCGTTGTTAAAAGGTTGGTTTATGAGTTCGAATTTTAGGCTTTGTTTTTTGCAAAGGTAAGACGTTTTTCACTTTTTCAGGTGCGGATAAGGGCATTTTGTGGTAAAAAACGTACCTTTGGGGCATGAGAATACGATTGGAAGAAAACAAGGAATCCCCGCATCCCTGCTGTGGATGCTGGCGATCATTTCCGGGGTGGCAGTTGCCAACCTCTACTACAACCAGCCCCTGCTGAACCGCATGGGCGAAGATTTGCACGTATCCGAGTTTACGGCCAACCTCATTCCGATGGTTACGCAGATCGGTTACGCGCTGGGACTGCTGTTCATCATTCCGCTGGGTGACCTCTACAAGCGGAGGAACATCATTGTGATTAACTTTTCACTGCTGGCCTGCTCCATGCTGGCTGTGGCTGTGGCGCCCGATATCCGTTGCATACTGGCGGCTTCGCTGGTGACGGGTGTCTGTTCCGTTATGCCGCAGATCTTCATACCGATGGTTTCGCAGTTCTCGCTGCCGCAGAACAAGGCCCGTAACGTCGGGATGCTGGTGAGCGGACTGCTGGCCGGTATTCTGGGATCTCGTGTGATCAGCGGAATTGTCGGCGAATACTGGGGCTGGCGCACCATGTATTACATTGCTGCCCTGATGATGCTGGTCTGCATCTTTGTGGTGTTGCGCATCCTGCCCGACATGCCTTCCAATTTTCGGGGGACGTATCGCGGGCTGATGAAGTCTCTGCTGGATCTGTTCCGCAGCCAGCCTACGATCCGCATGGTGTCGGCACGTTCCGGACTCTGTTTCGGCAGTTTCCTGGCGCTCTGGGCCTGTCTGGCCTTCAAACTGAGCGGACCTCCCTTTTATGCCGGCAACAACGTGATCGGTATGCTGGGACTCTGCGGAGTGGCCGGGGCACTGACTGCTTCCTTTGTGGGAGCCTCCGTCCGCCGGCTGGGAGTCCGTCCCCTGAATTTCATCGGCTGCGGACTGATGATTGCGGCATGGGCCGTGATGTATATCTTTCAGGACACGTATACCGGATTCATTGCCGGTATCATCCTCATTGACATCGGTATGCAGTGCGTACAGATCAGTAACCAGACCTGTGCCTGTCGATGGCTCCCCAGCATCCAGCCGGGTGAACACTATCTTTATGACCACCTACTTTGTGGGCGGTGCTGCGGGTACTTTCCTGGCAGGTACATGCTGGCATGCCTTCGGCTGGGCCGGAGTGGCAGGAGCCGGAGTCTGTCTGACGGCCTGTTCCCTGCTCATCACGTGTCTGGCCAGACACTGATCCAGGACTGCTTTATGATCCGTAACCTCATGATCCGTAACCTCAAATTCTTTAAAATATCGCATGAAAAAATCAATCCTTTACCCCAAAGAATGGCTGGCCATCCATCCCTATACGGCTGTCCGTCCTTCGGATGCGTATTATGTGACACTGGCCAATGAATTGCTGGCGGCCTGTACGCTGACGGAGCTGCCCGAACCTTTCCGGCGCAAGCTGTGTCTGTATGTGGCGGCCTATGTGGAAGATGTCGTTTCCGGACTCGGACTGTGGAGATGTTTCACGAAGGAACATACTGCGCTTTACGGGAAGCCGCTTCCGTTCCGGAAGGTGCCGGTCGACTGGCTCTCCGATGAGGTGAACGAGGAAGACGTGGCGTTCCTCATCTGGAACACCTGGCAGAAAGCCACCTTCAGCCACGGCTTTGTCAGTCCCCTTCATCCGGACATTACCCGTCAGGCAGCCGCTTTCCGTCCGCTGGTGGAGCGGGCCTACGAGGAAGCTCCCGAGAATGAGGCACTGGCCGGATTCTGGGATACCTTTGCCACGAAAGAAGAGGCTGAACGCAAGCTGACCTGGCTTTTCGGACATACTTATCTGACGGAGCCGTCGATGCAGCCTTATATCGCCCATGTTGCTCCGCGCGACCGTTTCATCGTACCGACCGGACCGCTGGCGCTCTTTCTGCACGAATGGACAGACCGCCTGGCCGCCGATCCTTCACGCTGGAAGGAAGTGGAAGGACTTTATACTTCCGAACCGGAAGTGCCCGAGCGGGTGAAGGAACAGAACCGCCGCAACTATGAGCTCTTTACGGCGCATACACAGGGCGGGAAGTGGGCTTATCTGCCGGACTATGAGGCTCTGCGCGGTTCCTGACCGGAGTGCTCCAATGGCTGATGACGACAATCACACCCTGCCTCAGTTCCGTGCCCACCGCGACTTTGTCCTGCTGGTGAATCGGGAGAAGGGTATTCTGCTGGCCAAGGACGTGGCTGCCTGCATTGCCGACCCGGACAATCCGTTGTATCGTCCGGAAGAAGCGCGCAGGAAGCTTTCCGCCTGCTCACCGAGGAAATGCTGTGTCCGCCCGACCTGCTGCACCGCTGCATTGCCAACGGCTGGTTGCCTGATGCTTCCCTGTCCGGCGAAGCGGACAGCTGGGTACAGGAGAATGCGGATTTCATTGCCCGCCACACCCTGCTGTACTACTACCGGGGAGACTGATCCGGAAATTATCCGTAACAGTCTCCGGATATCCCGGAAAAATCGTATCTTTACCCAGACTTTAATTTAAAAACCTATAACAATTTATGAAACAACGTTTATTTGTCATTCTGACTTGCCTCGTATTCCTGGCGGTACAGGGCCTGCAGGCACAGGTGCGCTTCGACAAGAAGAAGCTCTACAATGTCTGCTCAGTCAAGTATCCGGGAAAAGCCTGGAGTTATTCAGGTTCGGCCCCGAATGTGAAACTGGCCGCAGTGAGTGAATCGGACAAACAGCAGCAGTGGAGCATCACGGATCTTTCCGGCAGCTTCCGGCTGATTAATCCTTTTGAGAACCGGGCCGTACGGGCTGCCGACAATGCCCTGGCACAGGTGGCTGAAGTGAACGGATCTGACGAAATGCAGCTGTGGCTCATCAAGCCTGTCGGTGAGTATGTGCAGCTGATTCCTTCAAACAAGGCGCAGTGGGTAGCTTCCTGCCGCGAAGACGGAACCATTGCCCTGGTGGATGTAGCCAAGCCGGTACGTCGAAGGAAACCCTTTTCCGCATCACGGCAAGCAAGGTGGCTGCTCCGGCTTCTGCTTCCGGTGCTGTACGCGAGAAGGTGTACTGGGAAGACGAAACCCGTTTCGAGGAAAACAAGGAAAAGGGCCATGCCACTTATATTCCTTATTTCAGCGAACAGGAAATGCTGGCCGACAAGGAGTTTTACGCCACTCCGTGGGTGTACAACCAGAGCAAGGCCATGATGCTGCTTAACGGCGACTGGTACTTCAACTTCGTGCCGCAGCCGTCTGAACGTCCGCTGGATTTCTATAAAGAAGACTATGATGTCAGCAGCTGGGCTACGATTCCTGTTCCCTCCAACTGGGAAATGCAGGGATATGACCGTCCCATCTACTGCAATGTGGAGTATCCGCACTCCAACACACCGCCCTATATCGATGCCCGCAAGGGATTCAATGACGGCGGAAAGAACTACGGCATCAATCCCGTGGGCTCTTACGTCTGCTATTTCAACCTGCCCGAAGGCTGGGACAAACAGCGCACTTTCATCCAGTTCAACGGTATCTACAGTGCCGCACTGGTTTACCTGAACGGAAAGTACGTGGGCTATACCCAGGGTTCCAACAACGTGGCTGAATTTGACCTGACTTCTTATCTCCGTCCGGGACAGAACAAACTGGCCGTAC
>ENA-OQAN01000791-OQAN01000791.1-human-gut-metagenome-genome-assembly--contig:-NODE-791-length-15456-cov-2.536630_pt1 | contig 15456 bp, 17 predicted proteins | sample MGYA00242735_ERZ504527 | MGnify/ENA primary metagenome ERZ504527 (study PRJEB26092, sample SAMD00036230) | human gut metagenome | host: Homo sapiens | study: EMG produced TPA metagenomics assembly of... | reverse complement strand
GTTCTTTGTTTCTTCTGCGCGATAACGTGTGTTCTCAAGTAAGATAACATCTCCGTCTTTCATCTCAGCTACTGCTGCTTTCGCGTTTGGTCCTACTACTTCAGGATCTGCTGCAAATTTAACTTCCTGTCCTAATAACTCGGAAAGACGTTTGGCAACCGGCGCAAGAGATAATTCCGGTTTCGGTTCTCCCTTCGGTTTTCCAAGGTGGGAGCAGAGAATAACTTTTCCACCATCAGCGATCAGCTTCTTAATTGTAGGAAGAGCTGCAACCAGACGGTTCTCATCTGTAATTTTTCCATCCTGAAGCGGAACATTGAAGTCACATCTTACAAGAACTTTTTTGCCTTTTACGTTGATATCATCAACAGATTTTTTATTCAGCATTTGTGGTGCCTCCTTAATAATATTCTTTAACAGTTACTGCATATCTGTAAACAGTAACTTATTGATTTCCTGCTGTCATTCCAGACCACGCGAAAAGGGTCCGGTCCAAATCAGACCGGACCCTTCGTTGGAGTCTATTCCTTTACACTTACTGAAAATTAAGCGTTCAGTAATTTACCAAAGTGTTTGATTGTACGAACCATCTGGCTTGTGTAGGAGTTCTCATTGTCATACCAGGAAACTACCTGTACTTCTGTTGTGCCATTCTCAAGTGGAAGAACCATTGTCTGAGTAGCATCGAACAGAGAACCAAATCTCATACCAACGATATCGCTGGATACGATTTCATCTTCGTTGTATCCGAAGGATTCATTAGAAGCTGCTTTCATAGCTGCGTTGATCTGTTCTTTTGTTACGTTTCCTTCAACAACTGCTGTTAAGATTGTTGTAGAACCTGTTGGGGTAGGAACACGCTGAGCAGATCCGATAAGTTTACCGTTCAGTTCCGGAATAACAAGACCGATAGCTTTAGCAGCACCTGTGCTGTTAGGAACGATGTTAACTGCAGCTGCACGAGATCTTCTTAAATCACCTTTTCTCTGTGGTCCGTCAAGTGTCATCTGATCGCCTGTGTAAGCGTGGATTGTGCACATGATACCGGATTTGATTGCAGCAAGATCATTTAATGCTTTAGCCATTGGAGCTAAGCAGTTTGTTGTACAGGAAGCTGCGGAGATGATGTGATCTTCTTTTGTAAGAGTTTCATGGTTTACATTGTAAACGATTGTCTTAAGATCGTTTCCAGCCGGAGCGGAAATGATAACGTGTTTAGCACCTGCATCGATATGAGCCTGAGCTTTGTCTTTGGATGTATAGAATCCTGTACACTCAAGAACTACGTCTACACCGATTTCTCCCCATGGAAGTTCAGCAGCGTTAGCTTTTGCGTAAATTTTGATTTCTTTTCCGTCAACTGTGATGGAATCTTCTCCTGCTGTTACTGTATCTGCAAGAGCATATTTTCCCTGTGTTGAATCATATTTTAATAAGTGAGCAAGCATTTTAGGAGATGTTAAATCGTTGATTGCTACGATTTCAAATCCTTCTGCTCCAAACATCTGACGGAATGCAAGACGTCCAATACGTCCAAAACCATTAATTGCAACTTTTACTGCCATGATAAATTCCTCCTATGAATTGAATGGTGATTTAAATCGTTCCTTTGTTAAAGAAACATCAACCTGTTTCATATTGTACCTAATTCCAAACAAAAATTCAAGAGCTATTTATAAAAAAGAACATTAAAATAAATATTAAGAAAATTTCTGAAAAATGTGCTATAATTCTCTGATAGAAAGTTCTGTCCTGCTGATTCCCAAAACGGATATCTATATTCCGCTGGGAGTTTGACTTTCCCGGATTCATAACAGGCAGATACGATCATTGTCACAGAATATAAAGGCTTGAATATGGAGGTACAAAATGGACCAGAAAATTTTATGGGACTGCCATATGCACTCCTCTTTTTCCGCAGATTCCGATACACCGATGGAAGAAATGATCCAGACTGCCGCAGACCAGGGTCTCACGGGAATCTGTTTTACTGAACATTTTGATCCGGATTATCCCGATACTCCGGAAAATCTTGATTTTTCCCTGAACATCCCTGCATACCGCCAGAAACTTGAGAGTCTTGCGGATGCTTTTAAAGACCAGATTCAGGTTAACTTCGGGATCGAGCTTGGACTTCAGCCTCAGCTTGCAGAATCTTTTTCCGATCTTCTGAAAGAAGTTCCCTTTGATTTCGTTATTGGTTCCTCCCATGTGGTGCACGGATACGATCCTTATTATCCTTCTTATTTTGAGGGCCGTAAGGAATCCGCATGCTACATGGAATATTTTGAATCCATCCTGGAAAATATCGCTGCTTTTGACGAGATGGATGTGTACGGACATATCGACTATGTAGTACGTTATGGTCCAAATCAGAACCGTCAGTATTCTTACGGACGATATAAGGAGATCCTGGACGAGATCCTGCGGACATTGATCCGCAAAAATATGGGAATCGAGCTGAACACAGGCGGTTATCACTACGGGCTTGGTGAACCGAATCCCTGTGTCAATATTATCCGACGTTACCGTGAGCTTGGCGGTGAGATCATCACCATCGGTGCAGATGCCCATACTCCGGATAAGATCGGCTATGCTTTTGACAAGGCGGCTGATGTTCTCCGTGAATGTGGTTTTTCCTATTATGCTGTATTTAAAAACCGCCGTCCTGTTTTTCATAAGCTGTAGCTCTGTTTCTCTCTCCGGTGAGAGAGTTTACATTTTTATACCGAAAATATCATTTTATCTAAGGAGGAACTCTATATGTCAACAAAAAGACTCCAGAAAAAGAAAGCTGCCATGCAGGCAAAAAAAAGAAAAGCAGCTGAAAAAAAAATACCTCTGCTGCCGGCACCAGTTCCAATGCTGCCAAATCTGTTGAAAATGCTAAAGCCGAAGTGAAAAAACTTGAAACCGTAAAGAAGGAAACGCTTAAAGTCGAAACTTCCAAAACTGAACCGATCAAAGTCGAGACTTCCAAGACCGAGCCGATCAAGGTTGAGACCTCAAAGACTGAACCGGCGAAAGTTACTACTTCCAAGATTGAGCCTCTGAAAGTCGAAACTTCCAAGGAGGACACAGCTTACGATGCCCTCTACGAGAAACGTCTGAAATACTACTACAATGATCTGAAATGGCTTTACTGCGAACTGTTCCGCGATCACCCGGAAGTTACCGGCACATTCTCAAGCCTCACAAAAAAGATGAAAGAAATCTACCGTGAGCGTTCTCTTTCCATGAAGGAAGCCGACCAGAACTGCGCTGCAGATCCTGACTGGTTCCGTAAGACTACTTTCACCGGAATGGCTGTAAATCCTGCTGACTTCGCAGATACTCTTTCCGGTCTATCTAATAAACTGGACTATATCAGCGAATGTAATGCAGACACTCTGTACCTGACAGATCTTTTCCAGGCAACCTCCAATTGCTCCCTTCGCATTATCCCGGAGATCGGAACCTCCGAAGATCTGTACACACTTGCAGCTAACTGTAGGAAAGCAGGTATCCGCCTGGCTCTTGAGATCCCGTTAAGTCTTTCTGTGGATGACCCACAGTCCGGTGCGCCATGTGTGCTCCAGACTCCGGCTTATTTCAATGCAATGCTTCTTCAGATCCTGGAGCTTGCAAATGAAGGTGCTTCTATATTCAGCCTTGGTGTCCTTCCGATGATGCCGGAAGAAAATCTCTGGAAGCTTCACTCTCTGCTGCGTATGACCCGAATGGTGTGTGAGATCGTATGCCCCGGAATTCTTCTCCTTGGCGAAACAGACCGCCCACCTGCAGAGGCTGCTGCATTCGGCGGAACTTCCGATATGCCGGAACTTCACATTGTAAACAGCACACAGCTGATGTCCGATCTCTGGCATACCGTTGCCACAAAGGACACTGCCCTTCTCCGCCGGGGAATCGACAGAGCTGCAGACCTTCCGCAGGCACCGGTATTCCAGAATTACCTCCGTAACCGCAACACGGTACGCTGGAATCTGGACTATGATTCCTGAAAGGAAGCTTTATCACAGAAGGGCCTCACAGAGATTATCTGAATGAATTCCTGGCAGGTATTTTCCCTGACTCCTTTGCCCGGGGTGAAATTTATGTGAATCCGGAAACCGAGGAATCGGAGCTCTGCGGAACAACCGCATCTCTTGCAGGAATCGAGCGTTTTGATTATGAAGGAATATGGAGGGTGTCAGCCGGGGAATCCGCTATGACGTAGCACTTCATGCATTGCTTCTTTCCCTCCCTGGAATTCCGGTACTTCGAAGCGGTGACGAGGTCGGACAGCTGAATGACTACACCTATAAAGCCGACATTTCCAAAGCAGCTGATCCCCGCTGGCTCCACAATGGACGTTTCAACTGGGCACTTGCCCGGAACAGAGCCGATGCCGAAACGATCCAAGGACGCATTTTCAACAGCCTTGAGCAGCTGGAATCCATCCGTGCCAGCCATCCGGTATTTGCACCTGAAGTTTCTGCACATACACTGGAAACCTGGGAAAAAGCTCTCCTTGCCCTGGTAAGAGAAACTTCTGAAGAAAAGCTGATCTGCATCTACAACTTCAGCGACCAGGATAAGGTAGCCTGGATCAACGAACAGGACGGTACCTACACAGATCTTCTCACAGGAGTTCAGAGAGACGCACAGGCTGTAGAGATCCCGGCCTTCGGATTTATCTGGCTTATGCACACGAAATAATAGCTTTGTCAGGCGGATATCCACAATCTGCATTCTCTACACAGCTCTGCACCGGATAACTGGATAACTGCTTCACAGTTTATTTGCAAAAAAGGACACTGCCATTTTCAACGGGCAGTGTCCTTTTTTATTTCTCATATTATTATTTTCTCAGCTTATCAATAAATGCAGCAAATTTCCCCTGTTCCCCACTATCCAGCGAACGGCTGTAAATATTTCTGAGCCAGGCCGTGATCACATCGATCAGGATCGGAGAAAATGTCATCAGAAGGAACACCAGAATGATCATTCCGAATTCCAGCGATCCCAGTGTCAGAAGATTCTGCAGAACCACCGCCGCACCGAAAAAAATCACCTGCATACTGTAAATGATCACCTTTCGATACTTATTCAGAGGTGCATAAACTGTCTTAAGTGCCGCCATATAATTCCATCCTGTTACAAGCACACAGGCTGTATTCAGCATAGCATTGGAATGATATACATTCTGGCATACCAGCATCACACTGAACACACAGCCCGTGATGGTCACAGCAGCCGGAAATGCATTCATAAATACATGACGCAAAAATGTATGGTCGATCTTCTCATAATTATTCTCCTGTGCCAGAAGGAATGTAGGAATACCAACAGCGCAGGCACTGATCAGAGACATCTGGATCGGCTCAAAGGATAGGAATCCCCGAAGAAGATCGTGATCAGTGACAGCAGCACGGAAAAAATCGTTTTGATCAAAACATAGATGCCGCAGTACGGATATTATTTACAACCCGGCGTCCCTGATTCACAATTTCCGGCATTGCTGCAAAATTAGAATCCAGCAATACCACATTGGCAATATTCTTGGCAGCATCACTGCCCTCAGCCATGGCAATACTGCAGTCCGCCTCTTTAAGCGCCAGAACATCATTGACACCATCACCGGTCATGGCAACCGTATGCTTCTGAGCCTGCAAAGACTTCACCATTGCCTGTTTCTGCTGAGGTGTTACACGCCCGAACACACTATATTCTGCAACTGCCTCGTCCATCTGTTCCTGAGTTGTGATCGTTGTCGCATCTATATAATGCTCTGCATTTTTAAGGCCGGCACGTCTGGCAATTGCAGAAACCGTCACCGGATCATCACCGGAGATCACTTTCAGATCAACACCCTGACTTTCGAAATATGCCAGCGTATCCGGTGCCTCTGCACGGATCACATCGGTAATAAGCAAAAGTCCGACAGGTTCCAGTCCCTCCGGAAGCTCCGCTCCCTCACTCACATTTACACTATGGGCAAGAACCAGCACACGAAGACCTTCCTCTGCAAATCTGCCACAATACTCCATCAACTCCGGGTTCCCTTCCGGAAAAAGAAACTGCGCTGCACCCATCAGATAAGTACCTGTATCTGTAAATGCAGCTCCGCTGTACTTCCTGTCAGAAGAAAATGGGATCACATGATCCAGCTCCATATCCTGAGATACTTTAAATCTCGCCCTGAGTGCATCGGCAGTGGCATTCTGATCCTTCAGCACAGAAAGCAGATTTCCCATGATATGCTCGATCTCCCGGATCTTCTCCGGATCTTCCTGACTATGTTTCTCCGGGTCAGCTTCTGACTTTTCCTGTAATACGAGATTCGCGCTTCCATCCTCCTTTGCGATCGCATCTGTTGCTGAAACTGCAGAAGTCGCAGAACTCTCAGTTCCATCGCTGTCACCTTCGCCGGATTCAGGATCTTTCCCGGATATTTTCTCTGAAATCTCATCATACACCGGCGGATAGCTCTCCAACCGCCTCCACACACATGGTACCCTCTGTGATAGTTCCTGTCTTATCCAGGCAGAGCGTATCCACGCGTGCAAGAGTTTCTATACAGTACAACTCCTGCACCAGCGTCTTCTTCTGGGCAAGCTTCAGCGCACCCAGAGTCAGTGCCACACTGGTAAGAAGGACCAGCCCCTCCGGGATCATTCCCAGGACCGCTGCAACCATATTGACAACAGAATCCCGGATATTGTCTCCCACAAAATAATACTGTTTATAAAAAAGCATCGCACCCATTGGTACGATAATGATACTGATCACCTTCAGAATGGCATTCAGGGAATTTCTAAGCTCTGAATTATGGCGTTTGAATTCCTTGGCCTCGCTGGTGATCCTTGACGCATAGTTGTCACTTCCCACATGGATGATCTGGCAGCAGGCCTGTCCCGCCGTCACAAAGCTTCCGGAAAAAAGCTCATCTCCCGGATTCTTCGGAAGATTGTCTGCCTCACCGGTAAGCAGAGATTCATTGACCTCAAGACTTCCCTCCAGGATCTTCGCATCTGCCGGAACCTGTTCTCCGGCCTTCAGGAATATCAGATCATCGACAACCAGCTTCTCTGTAGAAATTTTCCATTTTTTTCCTTCACGCAGAACAACCGTCTTGGATTCTGTCAGGATGGCCAGCTTGTCAATCGTCTTCTTAGCACGGACCTCCTGAATGATCCCGATCACGGTATTAATAAAAATGATTCCTACAAACATGGAGTTTTTGTAGGAACCAACCAGCAGTACGAGAACCAGCAGCACCAGGTTCAGAAAATTGAAGAATGTCAACGTATTCTCCAGAATGATCTGCTTATATGTCCTGGTGTTGGGGTTTTCGTTATTATTTACCTGGCCCTGCGCAATTCTTTCCTGAACTTCTTCGTTCGTAAGTCCTGTCATGCTTCTTACTTACCTGTCCTTTCAATGGCTTACGGTTCTGTTCAACTGAAGCTTGCTCATGCCCCGGTTATGATCATAAATAAAAGGAATCAATACTCCTCTTCTGTATCCTCTTCACCCTCGTGGATATCAGACTTCGGTTTGGAAAGACCCTCGATCTTAATGTGATGTTTCTCTGCATAATCCCAGAGAGCTGCATGAATTGCTTCCTCAGCAAGCAGGGAACAGTGGATCTTTACCGGCGGAAGTCCGTCCAGAGCCTCCATAACGGCCTTGTTGGTTACTTCCATAGCTTCCTCAATGGTCTTGCCCATTACAAGTTCTGTTGCCATGCTGCTTGTTGCAACTGCTGCACCGCATCCAAATGTTTTAAATTTGCAGTCTTTGATAATATGAGTTTCGTCATCGATATCAAGGAATATTCTCATAATATCACCGCATTTTGCATTTCCTACAGTACCCACGCCGCTTGCGTTCTCGATCTCACCGACATTACGTGGATGCTGAAAATGATCCATTACTTTTTCACTATACATTATTTTTTCCTCCTGGCAAGTATTTTTATTATTTTTTCTGCTTTTTAATAAAATCTTCATATAATGGAGACATGCTTCTTAAGTTTGCAGTAATATCTTTCAGCTTATCTACTACAAAATCAACATCCTCCATTGTCGTCTCCTCGCTTAAGGTCATACGGAGAGATCCGTGTGCGATCTCATGAGGAAGACCGATAGCTAACAGAACGTGTGACGGATCCAGAGAACCGGATGTACATGCGGAACCGCTGGATGCACAGATTCCGAAATTATCAAGCATCAGAAGAAGTGACTCTCCCTCGATGAACTGGATGCTTACATTTACGTTGTTCGGAAGACGTTTTACTTTATCTCCATTGAGACGTACGTACGGGATCTCTGTGAGGATCCTGCTGATCATATGATCTCTGATCTCGATTTCTTTTGCAGTACGCTCTTTCATGGACTTGTTTGCACGCTCTGCTGCAAGACCGTATCCTACGATACCAGGAACGTTCTCTGTACCTGCACGACGTTTTCTCTCCTGTGCTCCGCCATGTACGAAGGAGCGGATCTTAACACCCTTACGGATATAGAGGAAGCCGATTCCCTTCGGTCCGTTGATCTTATGTCCGCTGGAGCTGAGCATATCAATATTGAACTCATCTACATTGATCGGGATCTGGCCGAATGCCTGAACAGCGTCTGTATGGAACAGGATTCCATGCTCATGTGCAATCTGTCCGATTTCTTTCAGCGGCTCAAGAGTACCAATCTCATTGTTTGCAGCCATAACAGAGATCAGGATGGTCTCCGGTGTAATGGCTTTCTGAAGCTCATCCAGGTCAATGAAACCATTCTCATCTACATCCAGGTATGTGACCTTGGCACCACGCTCTTTTTCAAGGTACTCGCAGGTATGAAGGATGGCATGATGCTCGATCTTTGTTGTGATGATATGGTTTCCTTTATTTTTATATGCCTCAAAGGTCGCTTTCAGAGCCCAGTTATCAGACTCGGAACCACCTGCAGTAAAATAGATCTCCTCTTTTTTGGCTCCGATCACATCTGCGATCTGCTGTCTTGCCTTTGCGATGGCAGCCTTGCTGTTTGCCGCAAAATCATAAACGGTTGAAGCATTTCCATAAAACTCTGTAAAATACGGCAGCATAGCTCCACAACTTCCGGTGCGGTCTTTGTGGTAGCCGCATTGTCCAGATATATCATTTTTCCCATTTTCTTTTCCTCCTGTTCAGGATAATTATTTTTCGTGTATTCTCCGGCTTTCTTCGATCAGCTCACTGAGCATCAGGGTATCCACTGCATCTGTGATGCTGTCGTTGATCCTCTTCCACACTAATTTAGCCACGCAGAGATCAGAACCTTGGCAGCCACCGTCACCTTCTGTTCCCGGACATGTTGCAGCCTCCAGGCCACCCTCCAGGACACGAAGGATATCTCCCACTGAAATCTCTTCTGCCGGTCTTCCAAGGAAATATCCTCCGGCTGCACCGCGGACACTCTTCACAAGGCCCGCTTTCTTCAAAAGTGCCATCAGCTGCTCCAGATAGCTGACTGATATATTCTGACGGCCCGCAATACTCTGAAGCGAGACCGCTTCTTTTTCACTGTAAAGACCAAGGTCTATCAAAGCCTTAAGTCCGTATTTTGCTCTTGTTGACAGTTTCATCCGCTCACCTCTTTTTTTCAATTCCCAGTGTTTTCCTCGGATTTCATGTTTACTCTATCAGAAACATATGGTTCTGTCAAGACTAACTTCTTCATATACTGACAAAAAAAGACTCAAGGTTATCCATGTCAAAAAAAATATTTCTCAAAGGAACCCTGATTCTTGCCTGCACAGGCTTATCAGCCGTATCGCAGGTTTCTTTTATAGAATATTCCTCTCCCATGCCATTGGTGCGGAAGGTCTTGGTTTGTATCAGCTGGTTCTTCCTCTCCAGGGACTTATGGCCGCTTTATCCTATACAGGGATCCAGTCTGCCCTTTCCCGACTGATCGCGTCCAGACTTGCCTTCAGGAGAAAAAGGAGGCACGTTTTTCGCTGGTCACAGGAACACTTATGGCTGTCTTTTTTTCTGCTGCAGCCGGTTTTCTGCTTTTTCAGCACGCATATTTTTTTGCTTCCGCAATTCTGAAAACACCGCAGACTTCCGGTCTTCTTCGCATAACAGCTGTCAGTATTCCTCTCTGTGCCATTCATTCCTGCATTAACAGCTATTATTATGCCCGGAAAAAAGCCTCTGTTCCGGCAGCCGTGCAGCTTTCGGAGCAGTCTGCACGGATCGGCACTACCTATATCCTGTATCTGATCTTTCTTTCCGAAGGCGTCCGATCACTGCATTGATTGCAGCGGGAGGTTCCCTTGCCGGAGAGACTGCCGCTTCGCTGGTGTCGCTGCTGGTAGTTTCCTTTCATTTCGGAAATCACCCTGTACACGAAAAGACTCCCGTCAGGATCTTTCCGCTGATAAAGGACCTTTTCACACTGTCTTTTCCCATTTCCCTGAACAGGATCCTTCTGACACTTCTCGGCAGCATAGAAGCGGTCCTGATCCCACAGATGCTTCTGCGTTCCGGCATGACAGCCTCAGACTCACTGAAGATCTATGGGATCTTTACAGGAATGGCACTGCCCCTGCTCCTGTTTCCTTCCACACTTACGTCTTCCGCCGCTGTAATGCTGATGCCTTCCATCGCACAGCTTGATGCACTGGGAAAGCAGAAGCAGATCCGCCGTGTCACAGATCAGACCTTTTTTCTGTGCATGTTCCTGGGATTTCTATGCGGAAGCGGATTCTTTCTTTTTGGCCCATTCCTCGGAACATTGCTTTTTCACAGCCAGACTGCCGGACCTACATACGGTATCTGTCTTTTATCTGTCCTTTTCTTTATACAAACACCATGCTCACCAGCATCCTGCAGGGACTTGGAAAACCGGGGCTCTGTCTGATCACAGTATTGCCAGCATTCTCATCCGCATTTTCTCCGTTGTTTTTATAATTCCGGCAACAGGGATCCGAGGCTATTTTTATGGAATTTTTCTGGGTGAGCTGCTGCTTACTCTTCTACACGTGAAAGCGCTAAAATTTCCCTATCGACAATCGGCCAATAATCGTTTATAATAAATAATCGAAATGTCTATAGTTATGGAGGAATAAAGTACTATGAGTTTTGAATTCATAAAAAAACTGCCAACTCCTGAGGAAATCCGCAATCAGTATCCGCTCGATGCTGAACTTCAGGCACTCAAGGAGAAACGCGATGCTGAGATTCGCGACGTTTTCACCGGAAAATCCGATAAATTCCTCGCTATCATCGGACCATGTTCTGCAGATAACGAAGATGCCGTATGCGATTATCTTTTAAGACTTCGCAAAGTTCAGGAAAAGATCGAGGATAAAGTCCTTATCATCCGCGTGTTTACACAAACAAACCACGTACGACCGGTGAAGGATACAAGGGAATGGTCCATCAGCCGGATCCTGAGAAAAAACCGAACCTTCTTGCCGGACTGATCGCGATCCGCAAGATGCACATGCGTGCTATCCGCGAAAGTGGCTTCACCTGTGCAGATGAGATGCTTTACCCGGAGAACTACCGTTATCTCTCTGATCTGCTTTCCTACGTTGCTGTAGGCGCACGTTCTGTTGAAGATCAGCAGCACAGACTCACTGTCAGCGGCATGGATGTTCCGGCTGGTATGAAGAACCCTACCAGTGGTGACTACAGCGTTATGCTGAACTCCATTGTTGCAGCACAGGGCGCTCATCGTTTTATTTACAGAAGCTGGGAGGTTGAGACCACCGGCAACCCACTCTCTCACGCAATCCTTCGCGGTGCAGTAAACAAGCATGGGGAAGCGATCCCGAACTACCATTACGAGGATCTTCGTCTTCTCTATGACAAATACCATGCAAAGAACCTTGCCAACCCGGCAGTGATCGTGGATACCAACCACTCCAACTCCAACAAGCATTACGAGCAGCAGGTTCGTATCGCAAGTGAGGTTCTTCACAGCCGTCAGGTAGATCCTGAGCTTCACTCCATGGTAAAAGGTCTCATGATCGAGAGCTATATCGAGCCAGGCAACCAGAAGATCGGTGGAGATCACATCTACGGAAAATCCATCACAGATGCCTGCCTTGGTTGGGATGAGTCTGAGAAGCTGCTTTACACGATTGCTGAAAATTGCTAAGATCTGTCTGATCTGCAGTTCAGGAAACGGATATTTGTGATCCTTTTACACTTTATGTTCAAAAAAAAAGAACCGGCATTCTTCCATTTTGGAAGCTGCCGGTTCTTTTTTGAACGCGTTTTTTATATTATTTCTTACAGATCAATGCCTCGGATGTGCTTTCATATATACGTCTCGCATTTTCGCAACGCCAAAATTCAGATAGACCTGTGTGGTGGAAATATCCGAATGTCCAAGCATTTCCTGCACACTCTTCACGTCCGCTCCATTCTGCAGCATATGTGCGGCAAAAGAATGTCTCAGTGTATGCGGCGTGATATCATGCTGGATCCCGGCTTCCTCTGCATATCCCTTGAGAACCTTCCAGAATCCCTGTCTGCTCATGGATTTTCCTGAACAGTTGGTAAAAAGACTCTCCGTCTCATTTTCTTTCACAAATTTTCCACGGGCTTCCTTCAGATATTTCTCCATGGCTGTTTTGCATACATTTCCTATCGGGATCACCCGTTCCTTATCCTCATCGTGACAGACTACATAACCAAGCCGCAGATTGAGATCCTCCAGGTTCAGCCGCAAAAGTTCACTGACGCGCATTCCTGTAGCATACAAAAGCTCCAGCATGGCACTATCCCGGATTCCCTTCGGTGTATTCAGATCCGGCTGTTTCAAAAGGCGGTCTACCTCATCCACAGTAAGGATCTCCGGCATCCGCTTCTCAACCTTGGGCGGCTTCAGTTCCAGAGACGGATCCCTCTCGATCCTGTTCTCCTGATAAAGATACTGAAACAAGGCACGGATAGATGCTACATTTCTGGAGATCGTTGAGGAAGCGAACTGTCCTCTCTCCATATAGCTGAGATAGCCTTCCAGCTCCAGTTCTCCTACATCTCGGATATCATAGATCCCACGATCTGCAAAATACACTGCCATCTTCTTCAGGTCTCTCTGGTAAGATACTTCTGTATTATGTGACGTCCTTTTTCTATTATGTAAATATGTAATAAATTCCCGTATCTCTATGTCCATTTCTCTGCATCCCGTTTCTCTAAAATCATACTCGTTTATGACTGAATTATACTGTGAATTTTACATAAAATCAAACAGTTTTTCATCGTAAAACCGCACAATTTCAACACTTTCCGGCGCAAACCACCAAATATCGCAGATTTTATGGAAACCATTACTAGATATTGTGGAAAATTTTCCTCAAAAAAAATTTCAGGCCCTTTAATAACTTTTTCTACGATCCAGGGATTCAGAAAACTTTCTGCGAGGATTCCTCCTGTATACAGCAGAAAAACTGTGATTCCCTGCCGAAAATAAGCCCCTGTTTTCTGCGGCACAAGTCCATAATTTTTCCAGATCCCATACGATTGTCTGTATACGATACCTGCAAGATAAAAATACGCCGGAATATAGACCAGATACTGCGGCATCAGAAGTCCGGCGCCGGCCACACCGCCATAAATACCAAATTCCAGAACCGATAATGCCAGGATCATTCCTGTCTCCATTCCCAAAAACAGCATATATGCGACCGTCAAAGGCACTCCGAATATTGTAAATCCGCATAAAAACAACAGAAGAAAAAAACCTCCTCTTCGTCGCAGCACTTCCAAGAAATAAGCTCCGCCGGAAATATCTTTTCCTGCAAAGCTGCGGATCAGATAAAAAGAAGCCAAGGTTTTCTGCTTCCACTCCATTTTCCAGATCAGATTCGGCAACACATTTCCCGCAAAAAATCCGGTCATAAAAAGAAGTTCCGCCGGAAAACGTCCGGCATTTTTCCACTTCCGGTTCTCTGTCTTACTCTCCATTTACTCACCCTGTACCAGTTTACGCCTGTTTTTCCGGTAATATGACCGTTTTTCCACATGACAAAAAAAAGGCCAGCCAGCTAAAAAGCTGTCCGGCCTTTGATATTTCCAGAACTTTCTTCCATTGAAAGCTTATTTTGCGTAGTCAACCGCTCTGCTTTCACGGATCACATTAACTTTGATCTGTCCAGGATACTCAAGCTCTGCCTCGATCTGCTTTGCAATATCTCTTGCAAGGAGAACCATATCTGCATCACTTACATGATCCGGCACGACCATAACACGAATTTCTCTTCCTGCCTGAATAGCAAAAGATTTCTCTACACCCTTGAATTCATTGGTGATATCCTCAAGCTGTTTCAGACGATTGGTATAGGTTTCCAGGGTCTCACGTCTTGCTCCAGGTCTTGCTGCGGAAATTGCATCAGCAGCCTGTACAATACACGCGATCAGAGATTCCGGCTCCACATCACCATGATGAGACGCAACCGTGTTGATAACGATCGGGGACTCCTTGTATTTCTTGCAGAGATCTACACCGATCTGAATATGAGAACCTTCTACCTCATGGTCAATGGATTTACCAATGTCATGAAGAAGTCCGGCACGCTTGGCCATACGCACATCCACACCAACTTCTCCTGCAAGAAGTCCGGAAAGCTGTGCAACCTCAATTGAATGTCTCAGAGCATTCTGTCCATAGCTTGAACGGAATTTCATACGTCCAAGAAGCTTCAGAAGTTCCGGATGGATTCCATGTGCCCTACATCCATGGCAGCATTCTCACCGTCTTCCCGGATCTGTGCTTCCACTTCTTTCTGGCTTTCTCTACCATCTCTTCAATTCTTGCCGGATGGATACGTCCATCCACGATCAGTTTCTCAAGAGCCACTCTGGCGATCTCTCTCCTGATCGGATCAAATGCGGAGAGTACCACTGCCTCCGGTGTATCATCAATGATCAGATCCACACCGGTAAGTGTCTCAAGTGTACGGATGTTACGGCCTTCACGACCGATGATCCTTCCCTTCATTTCATCACTTGGAAGCTGTACCACAGAAATCGTTGTCTCGGAAACATGATCCACTGCACATTTCTGAATGGCATTGACTACATATTCCCTGGCTTTCTTATTGGCATCTTCCCTGGCTCTGTTCTCAAGCTCTTTATAGAGTCTTGCAACATCCACCTTACGTCATCTTCTACAGATTTCAGTAATTCTTCTTTTGCCTGTTCGGAGGTAAGACCTGAAACTCGTTCCAGTTCCTGTACTCCTTTTTCCTCAAGTTCATTTACTCGTTTTTCTTTTTTCTTGTAACTCGTTAAATTTCGCTGTACATTCCAGCTCACGCTTCTCCACTGCATTGGCTTTTTTGTCAACAGATTCCTCTTTTGACAAACTCGCTTTTCGTATCTCTGCAGCTCGTTTCTCCGTTCCTTGGTTTCCCTTTCCATGTTCATTTTTACGTTCGCAGATGATTCTTCCTTTACTTCAAGTTAAAGTTTCG
>ENA-OQAN01000790-OQAN01000790.1-human-gut-metagenome-genome-assembly--contig:-NODE-790-length-15493-cov-2.554341_pt1 | contig 15493 bp, 18 predicted proteins | sample MGYA00242735_ERZ504527 | MGnify/ENA primary metagenome ERZ504527 (study PRJEB26092, sample SAMD00036230) | human gut metagenome | host: Homo sapiens | study: EMG produced TPA metagenomics assembly of... | reverse complement strand
CGGTTAAGAAACTCATCCAAACGCCGCACCATCAGCGTGTCTTTAACTTCTCTTCCATATCCAGGATGAGTCCGTTTTATAAAGCACCAATGCCTCACGATAATAACGCGGCAATGTATCTTGCTCGAAACAATACATATCAACCGCCGATACAAATTTATCCAATTTCTTATCCAGCAGCAATGCACTCATATAATAATTCAAAGCGGTATGTCTACCTATTTCATCACGACAGATACGGGCCAAAAAGTCTACTGTCTCTTCTGCAACATGTGGTCTTACACCAAGATGAGCATACAAGCTATCGGCATTCAAGCGCAAAGTTTCCTGAGAATGAGGCGCAAACAAAAGCCTTCCGCACCATAATATTGAGGGTATTCAAACAAATGCTCCCCCATGGTACCTTCCAAAGACATAGCATAGGCTCTAAGCACTGTCAATGTACGGGTTGTTTCCAAAGACTTTGCTCCTATCATCCGTGCAGCTTCATAATGATGATTACGGATAGCCTGCTCCACAGCCAGTTCATGATGAAAATTCACATTCGTATTTCCTATACCTACCGTCATCAGGCATAAAAGTGTCAAAATTGCTAAGTTAGAGTTTATTAAGCCCAATATAGAACCCTCTTGATTCAACCAAGGAACGAAACACAACGCCGTAAAGTAATAGAACAACACCTATATATATAAGCAAAAGCAACGGCAGCAGCCAAAACCATTTATCCTCTATGTTTCCTCCGTGGAAAATAGTCCGGTCCACATCCGTCAGCACTCCCAGCAACAGACAAGACGGGAAATAAGAAAGTGTTCGCACAGGGCCTTTTAATCCCATCAATCCATTGATTCCCCAACGGAATACCAATAAAACCACTGTAATGATGATAGCTCCTGCCAACGGAGAATAATGTGTCTTTCCTTGTGACAATGAATAATGCAATGCACCTACGACATCTTTCTGAAGCACAAAAAGATAGACAATACTAAAAATAGAGAAAAGAAGACCGCACGCAACCGTGAGGATGCGGGCGGCTCTTTTATAGGATAAGCTGTTGTTGCTGCTCATAAATTACTCTTTCACTTTTTTTCAATACCACAGCCGAACGGGCAGGCAGATACAGTTTCAGCCATTCCTTTTTATCCTTCTTATAAAGAGGGTCGAAATTAGTGAAATGACGTATACTGTCATCAGCCAGACCATTGCCTCCGAAAGCTGTCGCATCCGTATTCAGTACCACATCATACGCCCCGACAGGCACTAGGAAACCATAGTCTGTAAATGACTTGGTAGGATTGAAATTAAATACAAAAATCAAAATTCTTACGCCGGTAAGCCAACACTTGGTCACCATCGTTATGCCATACCTCAATCACTGGAGTATCCTGAATATTTTTCACACTTTCAATGAGGTGGACCATAGCTGAATCAAAATCGCCCAAGTAATGGTAACACAGGTTCTTATTATCAAAAAGTCCCCACTGACGACGGGCATATTTATGCGACCATCCGTTACCTTCACGTGGAAAATCAATCCATTCGGGATGCCCGAATTCATTACCCATAAAGTTCAAATATCCTCCATTGATGGTAGAGGCAGTAAGCAAACGAATCATCTTATGCAATGCGATGCCACGATGCACTGTATAATTTTCATCCCCTTTCTGGAAATGCCAATACATATCAGCATCTATCAGACGGAAAATAATAGTCTTATCGCCCACCAATGCCTGGTCATGGCTTTCGGCATACGAAATAGTCTTCTCGTCCTTACGTCTGTTGGTCACTTCCCAGAACATGCTGCTCGGTTTCCAGTCTTCATCAATCTTCTCCTTGATTGTTTTAATCCAATAATCCGGAATATTCATGGCCATACGGTAATCAAACCCATATCCACCATTTTGAATCGGTGCTGTCAACCCGGGCATACCCGAAACTTCTTCCGCAATGGTAATCGCTTTGGAATTTATCCGATGAATCAACTTGTTGGCCAATGTCAAATAACAAATCGCATTATCATCCTGATTCCCGTTAAAGTAATCCCCATAATTACAGAAAGCCTCTCCCAAGCCGTGGCTATAATACAACATAGATGTCACACCGTCAAAACGAAAACCGTCAAAACGGAACTCATCCATCCAATACTTACAATTGGACAGCAAGAAATGAATCACTTCATTCTTACCATAATCAAAGCATAAGGAATCCCATGCCGGATGTTCACGCCGGCGCCCGGATAGAAGTATTGATTAGGATCACCGGCAAAAATTGCCAAGTCCCTCCACTTCATTCTTCACGGCATGAGAGTGAACAATATCCATAATGACGGCAATTCCCATTCTATGCGCCGTATCAATCAATTCCTTCAATTCATCCGGTGTACCGAAACGGGATGACGGAGCGAAAAAAGCTGGAAACATGATACCCGAAACTCCCATAATAAGGATGCTCCTGAATAGCCATAATCTGAATACAATTATATCCGGCTTCCGCTATACGCGGCAATATTTTCTCACGGAACTCATTATAAGTGCCTACCTTTCTTCTTCCTGAGCCATACCGATATGACATTCATAAATCATCAAAGGATCAGTCTTTGCACGGAACACCTTCTTTCTAAACCGGTAAGGATTCTCCGGCTCCCAAACCTGTGCGCTGAATATCTTTGTCTGATCATCCTGTACCACACGGTTAGCCCATGCTGGTATACGTTCTCCTTCACCGCCATTCCAACGGACTTTCAGTTTATACAAATCACCATGCTTTATAGCACCGCTTTGTAATTCCACCTCCCATACGCCAGGAGAGTTCTTTACATGGTACATCCTATAATCGCCATGCTCTTTCCAGTCGTTGAAATCTCCGATAAGATAAATTTCCTTCGCATTCGGAGCCCATTCACGGAACACCCACCCTCTTCTGGTACGATGCAAGCCGAAATATAAATATCCGGTGGCAAAGTCCGACAAAGTTCCTTTGCCTCCGGTCAGTTCCAATTCTTTGTCCAATGCATGCTGATGGCGTCCTTCAATCGCTGCCGAATACGGTTCCAGCCAAGGATCACTTCTATTATGCCTAATTTAGGAGTGGTATTTTCCATAATATGATTACTTGTTAGTTATTCTCTTTCAAACCAAAACTTTAACGATCACTTTTTTCACGCCGTCAGGAGACACTCCCGGAGCATGAGCATCCTGTGGAAAAAAGATGGCAAACATTCCCGGCTTTACAGGTATGAAGTAAACCCCCTTGAAGACGACGAGGTAGATAGGGCAGAGGTGGAAGTGTGGTAACACATGGAGCTGACTGTTACTAATCGGGTGAGGGCTTGACCAAGAAACGCAGGTTAAGAATTGATTCAAAGAGTTTGATTAACGATCAACAAACATGTATGTAGTTTTTAAGGTACAAACCTTAAAATGGCCCAGTGGCTCAGTTGGTTAGAGCGCCGCCCTGTCACGGCGGAGGTCGAGAGTTCGAGTCTCTTCTGGGTCGTTACAGCTTAGCTGTAATGAATTAAATATGGGATCTTAGCTCAGCTGGGAGAGCATCTGCCTTACAAGCAGAGGGTCATAGGTTCGAGCCCTATAGGTCCCATAGATTATGGATGGATTCCCGAGTGGCCAAAGGGGGCAGACTGTAAATCTGTTGGCACCGCCTTCGAAGGTTCGAATCCTTCTCCATCCACTTAAATGCCGATGTGGCTCAATTGGCAGAGCAGCTGATTTGTAATCAGCAGGTTATCGGTTCGAGTCCGATCATCGGCTTTTAACATTTAATAACGCGGGGTGGAGCAGTCTGGAAGCTCGTCGGGCTCATAACCCGAAGGTCATAGGTTCAAATCCTGTCCCCGCTACTTATGCCCAGATAGCTCAGTTGGTAGAGCAGAGGACTGAAAATCCTCGTGTCGCTGGTTCGATTCCGGCTCTGGGCATGTTTTAATGTAAAACATACGAACGGCTGGTTAGAAAAAGCCTGGGCATGTTTTAATGTAAAATATGCGAATGGCTGGTTAGAAAAAGCTTGGGTATGTTTTAATGTAAATATGGGGTATTAGCTCAGTCGGTAGAGCACTTGACTTTTAATCAAGTTGTCCGGGGTTCGAATCCCCGATGCCTCACTTTTTAAGTGGATCAGATAAATTCCCATTTATTGCTCAAGGCAGTAGGTGGGAATTTTGTTTTATATCTGTGCGAGTATAGTATAAAGGAAGACGGTTACGTTGTGATTCAGCGTAACCGTCTTTTTTATATCATAGAAAATTACGTACTGACGAACGAATCAGCAGAGCCATCGAGTAGGATTTCAATGGTAGGAGTATGTCAATGCGATAAAAAAAATATTATGGACATTTTCGACAAAATTAGAGCATAGCTGTACAGTATTAAGACTTTATCATAAGAATGAGCAGGAAATCTGTTATGATCAGGATTACTAGGAAGACAATAGAGATGGTCATAGAATAGATATTCTGGATCTGGTTTGGATTCTGCGGATCACATTTGATCTGAACATGCTTTCCGGGGGCTTTGTCAAGGCGTAAAAACTCGATTCGGTCAGCTGTGTAGTTTTGTTCCTTGTAGGTGTAAGAGTACTTCACATAGTTATGATAATTGGAACTATGAGGCTTGTTAGGATTATTTGAGCGGCTGACAGATGATATAACAGCATCTACAGGTACGTAATCATGATATTTTATGGCGGAACAGATAGTTATTGCCAGAAAAAAAAACAGTTCCAATTACGCAGCAGCCCAGAATAACCGGTAAAATTTGTCGGGCTTTTGGATTTACGGTGACACTCATGATTTTTCTCCTTTCTTGGTTGATAGTCTGATAATTTATGGGGGATTAATTATGCAGGATAAAAATGTACTGTGATCGAACAGATCTCGCTGTTTGTGGCAGTACGCATATTCGGGCCCCATATGCCGGCACCGGAGGTAACGATGTTGTGCATAGTCCCTTTTTCAGGGAGCCGCAGGAATTTTCCCAGACCAGGCCGGTGATGATGTTCAGAGGGAACAGCTGGCCGTCATGAGTATGGCCGCAGAGATCAAGGTCTGCGCCTGCGGCTGCCACTTCATCCAGCTGACCGGCTGATGATCCATAAAAATAATCGGGAGTGTTTTGTCAAGGCAGGCTGTAAGCTGGTCAGGATCCTTACGGGTGTCGGACATTTTTCGGCAACGTGAAGGATCCTTACGGCCTGTCAGATAAAACCGTTTATCTATGAGACGGTTTCGTCATCGAGAAGCCGGATGTTGGCAGATTCCAGAAAATTCCGCATTCTGGGATCATCATAATCTTTTTTTGCATTGCGGAAGGTAAAACCGGCCAGAATCGGTTCGCTGAGATCATGGTTGCCCCAACAGGCATAAACGCCGTATCTGGATTTCAGCGAACGGAGAATGGCCGCTGTTTTTTTCGGGTTTTTGATCCCTTCATATTCGTTATCAAAAATATCGCCGGCAATACAGATCAGATCCGGATCTTCGGCGTTGATCTTTTTTACAAGAAGCCCGGCATGTTTTTCTCCGATACTGTAACCGAAATGAATGTCTGCGAGCAGGACGATCTTCAGGGAGTCCATTCCCTTCACCTGCTTGTCTATTTTCACATCATAAGTTTTTGTCTTAATATTCCACTGATTAAAAATCCCATAGAGACTGACACCAATGATCAGAAGGGTGCAGACAGCGCCTGTGACTACGAAGGCTTTCCGGGAATACATCCAGGCCGGATGAAGCGTATGCTTCAGGATCAGTCTGCAGAGATCTGTAGTTACGATTACGATCAGGATGTAAAGAAATGTTCCCTGAAAATAATTTGCCGTATTTTTCAGGAAGCGATGGAGCGCAGGGGGCTTCCGGATGAGAAAACAGGTCAGAAGAGAAGTGGACAGAAAAATATAAACACCTGCAAAGCATGCCCGGAACGCAAAGGTCTGGAAAAAATGAGTGCAGGCACCCATCCACAAAATCATCCAACGGACGATATAAATATTAATGAGAATATATAATGGTGCGAGAAAGATGGCAAGCATGGTGTGTGATACCTCCATTCGTGGCAAGCAATAAGCGGTGAGCAGGACTGATCGCTGCAGATACTTTTTGGATTGATACATAGCATTTCCATAAATTACTGCAGCATGTTCGGAATAACTTTTTTTGATGCATTGATTCATAGAACTGCTATAGTATACAGCAAATAATAATTTTTGGCAAAAGAACATATATTAGGAAAAAAGAACGCTTATGGTGCTTTTTATGAAAAAATATGCGCTTCTTCGATATTGTCTGGTGTTTTTAGCAATTGTTCTTCCTTATTTTTCGGCGGCAACCATTAATGGACCGGAGAGGGTTCTGGCAGAGAGGGTGCCGGATATGGAAGAATATCTCCCGGTCATTGTTTTTTCGCAGATTTCCCCGGATATGAAAAAAAGAAACCATAAAAGCGCAGACTGTGATCGCACGGTCGAATATTCAAAGGTGGCTGGGCGAGGGGAAAAATCTGGCAGAGATCCTGAGGGAAAACGGAAGTACAGAGGAAGTCTGGAGATATTTTTGCAGAAAAGGCAGATCTATGAGCAGGCAGTAAAAGAGACGGATGGACAGGTACTTACATATGAAGGAAAAGTGAGGCTGACTCCCTGGCATAAGAGAAGCGCAGGGAAAACCCGCAGCGGGGAAGAGGCTTTTCATGAAGAGGCGTATACATATCTGAAATCGGCAGATAGCAGTGAGGACAAAAAATCCCCGGATCGTATAAAAATCGTGGAAATTCCTGCGGGGCAGCTTTCCGGGGAGCTGAAGATCAAAAAACGGGACAGTGCCGGTTATGTGACAGAGCTTACGATTGGGGAAACACTTTTGGAGGGAGAAAGCTTTGCAGCGGGAATGGGACTGGAATCCGCGAATTTCAGTTTGAAGAAAAAGGATGATATTTATTATCTGCGAGTGCGTGGCAGCGGTCATGGTGTGGGATTTTCCCAGTTTGGTGGAAATGAGATGGCAAAAAACGGAAGCAGTGCGGAGGAGATCCTGAAAAAATATTTTCCGGAGATGGAGCTGAAAGCTGAGGATTAAAGAAAGTCAGGCATCCGAAGCAACGTCTGATAAAAAAATATTCAAAAAATGAATAGACAGCCATATTCTGGACACTCTATAGATATAGAAATGGTGACCGAAACGGCAGCTTTACTGCTTTTTCTGTTACTGAAAATGAACATATCAGACAGAGGTGGAAAGAATATGAAAAGTAAAATTGTGAGAGGTATTATCAACGGAGGTGTTCTGGCAGCAGTGGCGGCACTTGGATTACTGTTTATCAGCTTGGAACAAAGCCCATCGCAGAAAATCCCCAGGAGGAAAATTCTGTACAGGTAGAAGAGACCGGGCTGGAAGAGGAGCTTTCGGACGGGGAAAACGCAGAGGATGCGGCAGCTGCCGGAGATGGCTGGCAGGATGTAGCACAGGATGAGATCTCTGATGGAGAAACCGGAGATGAAGCAGGTCTGTCAGGAGCTTCAGAAGCCGGAGCAGATGGAGTGACAGGAAGCATCCGTGAGACTGCAGGAAGTGGTACAGCCGAAAATGCAGCGGCAGATGCAGATAATGGAAGTGGTACGGATGATAGGAGCGTGTCTGCGGCGGCAGGTGCAGACAGAAGCCGCACAGATGGCACTGGAAATACAGCAGATAATGCCGGAAATACATCGGCAGAGGGAGCGGTGAATAACGGAGCTGGAGCTTCCACAGATACCGCAGAGACCTCAGCTGTCGGAATTGCGGCACAGGCTTTGGATTTTACGGAGGATTCCATTATGGAATGGCCGGTCAGAGGAACGGTTCTTGTGGATTACAATATGGATGAAACCGTATATTATCCGACTTTGGATCAGTATCGTGTGAGCTCTGCCATTGCTTTGCAGGCAGTGGAGGATGCGCCGGTGTATGCGGCGGCTGATGGTCAGGTGCTTTCTGTTGTGCAGGATGCCTGCACGGGAACGACTGTGACTATGGAGTTGGGAAATGGTTATCAGGCAGTATACGGGCAGCTGAAGGACCTTACTGTGGCAGAAGGTGACACAGTAAAGGAGGGTGAAGTGATCGGAAATATCAGTGCACCTACCAAATATTATTCTGTAGAAGGCCCGAATCTTTATTTTGCAATGAAAAAGGATGGCGTGCCGGTAGATCCGTTTGAATATCTGGAATGACAGGGAAAACCGAAAAACAGATATGCCGGGGAGATTTTTGGAAACAGAGTATGGAGGATACGGGATGGGAGGTATATGCATCCCGTATCCTCTGCGTTGTGAAGCGTATTAGTGAGAACGGAGTGAGCAGTAATAAAAATTTTCATTTACATAGGAAAAGAATCTTTTTTACAGGAAAGAAACCGTGTATAATCTATATTATAAATATGCATACAAGGACAGATATAACAGGACAAAAGAAGAGGTACATAAGTTATGAACATTAATGAAATAGCCAGGCTTGCCGGAGTTTCCAGAGCTACGGTATCCAGATATTTGAATAATGGATATGTCAGCAGTGAAAAAAAGGAAGTCATCCGCAGGGTGATCCAGGAGACAGGCTATCAGCCATCCTCCCAGGCACAGACACTGCGGACCAAAAAAACCAGTCTCATCGGTGTCATCCTTCCAAAGATCAATTCAGATACCATAAGCCGTGAGGTGACAGGGATCAGTGATATTCTTACACGGAGAGGATATCAGCTCATTCTGGCCAATACCAATAATGATGTGGAAGAAGAGCTGAAATACCTTTCTCTGTTTAAAGAACGTCAGGTGGACGGAGTGGTTTTTATTGCTACCATGTTTACCAGAAAGCATAAACAGATGCTGAAGGATTATAAGGTACCGATCGTGATCCTGGGACAGCATCTGGACGGATATCCATGTATTTATCAGGATGATCATAAAGCAGCTTTTCAGGTCACGGAGAAGCTGGCGGAGAAGGGGAAAAAGTTTGCCTATATCGGCGTTACAGATAAGGACGAGGCAGTTGGTGCCTGCAGGAAAAAGGGTTTTATGGATGCTATCCATAAAGCTAAGCTGGAGGTCGTGCCGGAGAGGATGAAGATCGGAAGCTTTACCATGGATTCCGGGTATGAGATGGCGAAGGAGCTTTTTGAGGAGGAGCTTCCATAGATTCTCTTGTGTGTGCTACGGATACTATGGCGGTGGGAGCATGACTTATTTGAAGGAGATCGGGCTTCGCATTCCCGAGGATGTTCAGATCGCAGGGATTGGGGATGGAGTTCCGGGTAAGATCGTGGAACCGAAGCTGACAACGGTACATTTTTATTATAAGACCAGCGGAATGGAGGCAGCAGCCATGCTGGCTGATCTTATTGAGAACGATACCGGGATCAGCAAGGAAATAAAAATGGGATGTGAGCTTGTGGAACGGGAATCTCACAGGTAACAGAGAATATCCTCGCAGACAGAGGAAGAAATTATAAGCTATTGTGGAACAGGAGCAGATCTTTTGGGAGAAAAAGACCTGCTTCTTTTTGTGTGGTGCTGTGTTATGGCTGAGCAAACACAGAAAAATGCCAGATTTTTTCTGCGATGTCCTGACTGGTTTGTCTGTCTTGCATCTGTTCTTATGAAATATGTACAATTTTGACCGAAGAAATTTGTGCGATGTTGCGGATTTACAAATAATAATGCAGTAGTTATAATACAAGTAAGATATGAGAACGATTCCACATAAGAACACAAGCAACAACATAAAACAAACCATTGAAAAGTGCTAAAATCATCAAAAAACTTAAAAAAATGGAAAGATTACCGTTCCTTGTATGAATAGATATATGAAATCAATCTCATAAATAAATGAAAAACAATGGATCAGAGATAATAAATCCCGGGAAGCTGAAGAAAGAACAGACAGATCTGATCCGAAGAAAGGGAAAGCAGAAAGAGATGACTGTCCGGGAACAGTAGCAGAAAAGGAGGAAGGACATGGATTACAGAAAGACAGCACAGGAAATCTATGATCATGTAGGAAAGAAAGAAAACATCATTTCCGCGGCGCACTGTGCAACAAGGCTTCGTCTGGTCATTGCGGATAATGACAAGGCGGATAAGGAATATGTAGAGAACATCGACGGTGTGAAGGGCGTGTTTTTCGCACAGGGACAGATGCAGATCATCCTGGGAACAGGAGTTGTAAACAAGGTTTATGATGAATTTATCCAGATCGCCGGAATATCAGAGAGTAGTAAGGATGAGCTTAAGAAGGTGGCAGCATCCAAGGCTAATCCAATACAGAGACTGATCAAGACACTGGAGATATTTTTGTCCCGATCATCCCAGCTATCGTAGCCAGCGGATTTTTGATGGGAATCATGGAAGCCCTGAACTTCATGGTAAACAACGGCTTCCTGAATATTAACACCAATGGTTCCATTTATGTATTTGCACAGCTTTTCAGTAACACAGCGTATACATTTCTGCCGATCCTTATCGCTTACAGTGGTGCGAAGGTATTCGGTGCCAACCCTTATCTGGGTGCGGTTATCGGTATGATCATGATCCATCCAAATCTGCAGAATGCCTGGACTGTTGCAACAGAGGGTGTGCAGGCAACGCAGAAGGTATGGTTTGGACTTTACTCCATTGACATGGTGGGATATCAGGGACATGTGATCCCGGTTATCATTGCAGTATGGGTACTGGCACAGATCGAGAAAAGACTTCATAAGATCGTACCTGCAATGTTCGATCTTTTTGTAACACCACTTGTCAGTGTTTTTGTAACCGGTTATCTTACACTTTCCATTATCGGACCGATCTTCGTAGCTGTTGAGAACGGACTTCTGGATGGGATCCAGTGGCTGATCGCACTGCCATTTGGAATCGGAAGCTTTATCATGGGTGCCTTTTATGCACCGACTGTTGTTGCCGGTGTTCATCACATGTACACTATCATTGACCTTGGACAGCTGGCCAAATTCGGCGTTACCTACTGGCTGCCACTTGCATCTGCAGCTAACATTGCACAGGGTGGTGCAGCTCTTGATGTAGGCCTGAAATCCAGAAATCAGAAGATCAAATCCATGGCTGTTCCTTCTGCCTTAAGCGCATGCATGGGAATCACAGAGCCGGCAATCTTCGGTGTAAATCTTCGCTTTGGAAAGCCGTTTATCATGGGCTGCCTGGGTGGTGCATGCGGAGCACTTTTTGCCTCCATCACCAGTCTTGGTGCTACAGGAACAGGCGTTACCGGTATCTTCGGAATCCTGCTGTGCCTGAATAATCCAGTTGGTTATATCCTGATGTTTGCCATCGCATTTGGTGTGGCTTTTGTGCTTACCTGGATGTTCGGATATAAGGATGAGGTACAGGAAACAGCTGAAAAAAATATTGAAGCAGAGAAAAAATCAGATGCTCCGGCAGAAATTGCCCAGGAGAAAACTTCAGAGACAGGTGCACAGACCCTCTACAGCCCGCTTGAGGGAATTGCGATTCCGCTTTCAGAAGTAAAGGATGCAACCTTTGCATCTGAAGTCCTTGGAAGGGGCATGGCAGTGATTCCGTCCAAAGGTGAAGTAAAAGCACCTGTGACGCTACGGTTTCTACAATTTTTGACACAAAGCATGCCATCGGGCTTGCGACAGAAAGTGGTCTGGAGCTGCTGATCCATATCGGCGTTGACACCGTTGAACTTGGCGGTAAATTCTACACAGCTCATGTAAAGGACGGTGACGTGGTCAAAAAAGGCCAGACACTGATTACTTTTGATATGGATGCTATTAAGGCAGCCGGCTATGATGTGACCACACCGCTGATCGTAACCAATACCGATGATTATGAAGAAGTAAAAATGCTTGCAGAAGGAACAGTAAATAATGGTTCTGAAGTACTGGAGGTAAAATAAAATGAGTTCTCTGACAAAGGTACTTGCAGAGGAAGTGCGAAAAATCGAGGAAACGGCAGCAGTTGCCAGGACGATGCAGACAAACCGTCTGACCCATCATCTGATGCCGCCTGTGGGATGGCTCAATGACCCGAACGGATTATGCTGGTACAAGGGAAGATATCATGTGTTTTTCCAGTATTCTCCGTTTGAGGCCAACGGTGGACTGAAATTCTGGGGACATTACTCCAGTGAAGATATGATCAGCTGGAGATATGAAGGGGTTCCGCTTCTGCCGGACAGCATTTATGACTGTCATGGTGTTTACTCAGGCTCTGCCATTGCGGAGAAAGATAAGCTTCATCTTTTCTACACAGGAAACATCAAGATGGATGGAGATTATGATTATATCAATAACGGAAGGCAGTCCAGCACTCTTCATGTGGAGAGTGCGGACGGCCTTCATTTCGGAACAAAGGAGGTTGCAGTTTCCTGTGAGGATTATCCGGAGAATTACACCTGCCACATCCGTGACCCGAAGGTCTGGAAGGAGGGGGAAGAGTACCGGATGATCCTTGGCGGCCGTCAGAAAAGCGACCAGGGTGCCGTACTTTTTACAGATCCGAAGATCTGAAGAACTGGAAATTTGATGGTGAGCTTACTACGGAGAAGGCATTCGGATACATGTGGGAGTGCCCGGATTTTTTCACTCTTGAGGGACAGGAGGTGCTTTCTGTATCGCCCCAGGGACTGACCAGAGAAGAGTTCCGTTTTCAGAACATCTACCAGTCCGGATACTTTATCCTGAAGGATGGAAAGCCGGAGGAAAAAGCTTTCCGGGAATGGGACCACGGCTTTGATTTCTATGCACCCCAGACATTCCAGGATGGAAAGGGCAGACGGATCCTGATCGGCTGGATGGGAATGCCGGATGCAGATGAGGAGTATGTGAATCCTACAGCAGAGAGCGAAGGCTGGCAGCATTGCCTGACTGTTCCAAGGGAAGTTACGTATAAAAACGGAATGCTTTATCAGTATCCGGTGGAAGAACTGAACGGGCTGAGAAAGGCTGGCGTTTCTGTCAGCGGTTCCAGTGCGGAGATTCCGGTGAATGGACCGTTTGATCTGGATGTTCAGGTAAAAGGTGAGCAGGGTAAAGTAAGCCTTGGGGAAAATCTCTTCCTGGAATATCAGGACGGAGATGTGATCTTAACTCTCTCCGAGAAGGCCGGTGCCGGACGAAAGGTACGTAAGGCGCATGTTCCGTCCGGTGTGATCGAAAGCATCAGAGTTCTTGCGGATACTACAGCTGTGGAAATCTATGTGAATGGCGGAGAGGTTGTTTTCTCTTCCAGATATTATCCGGAAACGCAGGAGCAGGCTGTGAAGGTGGAGGCTGTGGAGTGTGATGGGAAGATTTATGTGCTGAAGAATTATGTGATGGAGTAGGCTGGGCTTATTGATCGTGAAATACAGCAAGATCAGAATACGAATACCTATAGAGCAGCTATGCAGTGAATTCCATATTCACAGAAATAAGAAATGACCGTATAATAAAGCAGGTGGGAAAATCCGCAGCCGGAATCCCGACCTGCTTTTATTTTTTTGATGTAAGTGAAATACATGAATTGTGCCGGCTGCTTGAGGATAGAAGGACGGCTGCTGAAGAAATGCTGGTGGCTGTCTTTACATAGAAAGAATGCGGCCGACTGGATGTTTGTTTTACAGGAGAGAAAATATCACGGAAGACAGATCACACTGTCCAGAAAAGTGTTCAGATATTTGTTTTACAGGAAGGCAAATATCAGGGTTGATGTTACTGAAGATGTACTGGCATTTGGCATTGTATTGCATAAATTTTTTACAGAAGAGGAGACTGCTATGAACTATACATACATCGTGCAGTGTGCAGACGGCACGCTCTACACCGGCTGGACAAACTGCCTTGCCAGGCGGATGAAAGCCCATAATGAAGGCAAAGCAGCGCCAAATATACCCGGGCCAAAAGGCCGGTGAAGCTGGTGTATTATGAAGGCTTTGCCACAAAGGAGGAGGCCATGAGCGGGAGTACCGGATCAAGCAGCTGACCAGGGAGAAGAAGCTGGAGTTGATGAGGTTTTGAATTTTGATAAACATTTTGATATTTCAAAAGGCTTCAAATGTGTGGAGCATTATGCAGCGGAACTGAAAGATAAGGATATGTATGTTCTGCTGAATCTTATTGGTATCTCAGCATAACAACTGAATCAAAGGTATCTCCATTGTCGATCCACTGACAGCTACCATCATTTTTTGCACAGATATCTTCAATTATGGACAGACCGAATCCATGGTTGGGGATATCTTTTTTTGATGTTTTGTGGTTGAATGGTTGTGCCGGATCTTTGCTGTTTTTCATGTGGACAGTAAGAAAACCGGCGGACATTTTTGATGTTACAGAGATAAACGGTGCTTCAGAACCGGAAGCGTTGCAGCTTTCTATTCCATTATCCAGCAGGTTGAAAAATATACTGCTCAGTTCCGAAGAGGGAATATTGGATTTCTCCGGAAGAAGAACCTCGTAGGTAACTTTGATATTTTTCTGCATGGCAAGAAATCTTTTGTCCGCAAGGATGGCGTTGATCAGGCTGTCCTGACAGATGGGATGGAAACGTTCTCTCTGAAAATCATCGGTTATGGCAGGCAGGTAGTCCTGGATCTTATTATATTCGTTCGTTTTCAGGTAATTCTGAAGTGTCTGCAGTTTCCGGGTGGTAGACTGCTGGAATTCCAGAGTCTCCTGCTTTCTGGAAACAAACAGCTGCTCCTGTTCTTTCTGTAACTGTTCCTGTTTCTTAAGAGTCTGAATTTTGCCTCTTCCTGAGCATTTTTGAGCGATCGTCTGGCAAGAAGGTAGATCCTGCGGTAAGTGAGGGCCAGAAAAAAGAGAAGCATTATCTGTCAGAACAGAGCATATTCCTGTAGCAGAGCTCCCAGGAAAAGAGATGCCTGAACACAGAAAAGTTCTATAAAAAGAATAGTAAAGCCTCGTTTCATAAAGTCCTCTTTTCCGGCGGAAGTTCTGAAAGAATTGTTTCCAGATATACATCTGCCTCAAGATATTTTTGGGTGCGGATCAGATAATTCAGTGAAAAGAGATGGTTTTCCATATCGTGATTCCATTTTCGCACAGATTGATATTCTTGTTCCATTTCGGTTGTATATTCCAGCTGTTTCTGAAGAAAACTCATCTGCTGAACCAACAGTTCGTGTCTTTTTTCTCTGAGAGAAATGTTGTGAAAAGCCCTGGCTATTATCAGACAGCAGAGAAGATTGAGAAACCAGTACAATACGATCAGCCATTTTAACAAATGTAGCAAGAATTCTCCCACCTCTTCAGGTGGTGAGATGAATTGCACATCTGAGCATATCTGCTCAAAAAAATCTCTATAGTATAAAAGAAACACTTGTTCTCTTTTCCCTGATGTAGTATACTGAAAAGAACAATTAGTTCATAAATACATATCCGTCGATATAAGAAAAAGGATGATAAATATAATGGAGTTAGACCATGAAAGATGCATTCTGGGGTCAGATCTTCGGTCTGCTCAGTGCAGGCGGAGC
>ENA-OQAN01000789-OQAN01000789.1-human-gut-metagenome-genome-assembly--contig:-NODE-789-length-15522-cov-1.430594_pt1 | contig 15522 bp, 21 predicted proteins | sample MGYA00242735_ERZ504527 | MGnify/ENA primary metagenome ERZ504527 (study PRJEB26092, sample SAMD00036230) | human gut metagenome | host: Homo sapiens | study: EMG produced TPA metagenomics assembly of... | reverse complement strand
AAATATGGTGACTCGGACGTCGACGAAAATGGAACCTGCCCGTCAATATACCCTCTCTAAATAGGATCACGGTCAAATTCATTTTCAAATATTGGTTAAGGATGTGACCGATAAATAGTCTGACAACGACAACTCTCCTTTATTTAAGCTAGCCTTGAAAACCTGAAGACACTAAAAAAAGTTCTGTAGAACCATCATCCCCAAATCTTCTCAATAAGCTTTTTAATTGTATACACGATTACTTAAAATTATACCAAAAAAGACTGTCAAAAGACAGTCTCAACCACCATTGTCAGGTGTTTTATATGGTTTCATTAATCGGTTGTATATGTTTTTGAAACGACGTCCCAAGAATCGCTTGAACCGTCAATACCACCATAGGCTTCGAGTTGTCCCTTCTTATCTACACGGAAAAGAAGAACATCATTACCATAGGCATCATAAAGTTGAGCATAAACTAGGTTATCATCATCATCCGTCCATGAATAGACTTTCCAACCTAGATTTTTATAATTTTCTCCAGTTGAACCTTGTTCTTTAGCATAGGTAGAAACAACCCAGTCTTCTAACTGTTGGTCAGACAAGGATGAGGTATCAACTTGAGAGGATTGATTATCTGATGATGCTGCTGCTTGTTCCTTACTTTTAGCTAACTGACCATTTTTCCATGGATTTGTTACACTCTCTTTTTGGTTATTACTATACCACATCAAGGTAACCACAGGAATAACCACTGCAAGTACTGCAACAACTCCAATTACCCATCTAATGATTTTAGGATCTTTGAGTTTATCAAAACTCGAAACTTTTCTTTCCTTTGTAGTTTCATTTTTACGACGTCTAAATTCGCTCACAGCTTTTTCCTCTTTTTCTTGAAAGTAGTCCCTTTTTTTCTTTTCCTCTTGTTCCAAGAGTTTTTGCACTTCCCTACGACCCTGCGGATCACTCGTTTGAGCCAATGAAATCTGCAACTGAAAAATACGATTATCCAAAGCTTGCTCATATTCTTTGGCTGCTTCTCTATCACCATTATCAGCTAAGGCTCTCAGATACTCTTCATTACTGAATTCAGCCATTCACTATATCGCTCCTGCTTCTAAATCGTTTCTTCTATTTTCTTAAAGCCTGAGACTTTTGTCAAGTTACTAGTTTGTAACAAATTCTTACAGCTGTAAAAAGCCGAAGAAAACCACATTCTCCAGCTTATTTCTTGGTTGTTTCTTTATAATACTTACAATAACTTTGAAGAGGACATGTCTGGCATTTAGGATTCTTAGCCAAGCAATGATAACGTCCAAAGAAAATCATACGGTGATGACTGATAATCCAATCCCTCTTAGGGATTTTCTTCATCAGTTCTGCTTCAATTTCCTCTACACTAGCATCCTCTGGCACGATATTTAGTCTTTTAGAAACACGTGAGACATGCGTATCTACAGCAATAGAAGGGATGCCATAGACTTCAGCCAACACTACGTTAGCTGTTTTTCGTCCCACACCAGGTAGACTTTCCAATTCCTTATGCGTTTTCGGAACCTGTCCATCAAAATTCATTAAAACAACTCTAGCAGTCTTGATGATGTTCTTTGCCTTATTCTTATAAAGACCGATTGTTCGCAAACACATCTCAACATCATCAAGATTAGCAGAAGCCAAATCCTCAATTTCTGGATAACGCGCCCACAAGCCTGGTGTAATCTTGTTAACAGCCTTATCAGTTGTCTGGGCCGATAAAATAACAGCAACTAATAGTTGGAAAGGAGTTCCCACTCCAGCTCTCCATGAGCATTGGGAAACATCTCCCCCATGAGAGCTAGAGCCTCATTAACACGTTTTCTTCCTAACATTATTGGCCACCCCATAATTGACGGGCTGCATCCATACCTGTTTTGAAATCATCCGAAACTTGGTGATGGTGCTTCTTACCTTGATGCTCCAAACGTCGCTCTTCAACTTGAATTTTCGTCGTAATACCACTCAATTTCCAGTTACGCAAAACCCCTTTGATGTAATTCCAATTTGTCTTGCGATTAAATACTGCTTCTTTCAAAGCCTCACGGATAAGTTCGGGATCAGTATGTTCTTCTTGGATTTCCTTGTTTAAATCTTCGATAACCATAGGATTCAAGATTCCCAAAGCTTGTTCTAACTCATCTGTTAATTGCTTGATGAGCTGTGTATTTGTTGGCTGACCAACGACAGGCCCGCTCGTTGTCTTTTCATTGCTCAACTAACTTGTCCAAAACTGCCAAGCAGGTGAAGCATCTACAACCATCTCAATTTCATTATTAACCTTAATAGTCGTGAAATCAAGGAGCCCAGCCTCAGTCAATGTCGTAATACTTTTATTAACCTCAGTTGGTGTCTTTCCAGTTGCTTGCGCTATCTGACTAGAAGCCACTTCTCCAATCTGAGTTGTCGTTTGTAGATAGAGAAACTGCCAAACTAGAAAGTCATCCGCAGATGGAAAATATCCTTAAAGTGGAAAAATAAAGCATTAGGAAGGACCAGATTACCTGATCGATACTGTTCAAAAAAACTCATATTTACCTTTCAGAGTAGCTAGACACCCCAAAAGTCTTTATGCGCTCACATAAGTCTTTTGAGACTGTCTACTACAAATAACCGTAGAATGAAAAATCGTCTTCCAACTCTTCTAAACGATAAGGTGTTTCTTGATATACCGCATAGTTAATCCAATTGCTAAAGAAGGCAGATGCCGCAAGATTCCAACGAAGTTTAGGCTCCTGACTTGGATCATCCTCTGGGAAATAGTTTGCCGGTACGTCTGGATTAATCCCTGCATCCAAATCTCTTCGGTATTCTCTGGCCAGAGTATCACGGTCATATTCAAAATGACCGAAACTATATACTTCACGAAGATTCTTACTTGCTAAGATGGATAAACCGACCTCTGGTCCTGACACAACAATATCTAAATCCGTCTTGTTTTTAATATCCTCGAGCGTAACCTCAGTATAGCGAGAGTGTGGTGACACAAAGCTATCATCAAAGCCATTCATAAGGAAGTTTTCAGGCATGTCAACCGTTTGTTTATAGATACCAGATAGTTTCTCTGACAATGGGACCTTGTCGACTCCATGCTTATAATAGAGACCTGCTTGAGCTCCCCAACACAGATGAAGTTGAATAGACATGCTTTTTAGACCAGTCGAAAACCTGTGTCAATTCTTGCCAATAATCAACTTCTTCAAAAGGCATTTGCTCAACAGGAGCTCCTGTTACGATGAGACCATCATAATACTTATGCTTAATTTCATCAAAAGTCTTATAAAAAGTTTCCATATGTTCAGCATGGGTATTTTTTGACTTATGACTAGCCATATAAAGAAACTCGACGTTAATTTGAAGTGGCGTATTGGCCAAAAGAGTAGCAATTGAGTTCCGTAACTTCTTTAGTAGGCATAAGGTTAAGGATTAAGACCTCCATCGGTCGAATATCCTGGCTACTAGCTCTGTTCTCATCCATGATGAAGACATTTTCCGAACGCAATACATCAAGAGCTGGTAACTTATTATCAAGTTTTATAGGCATAACAATATCTCCATCCTTATTTATTCTATCTTCATATTATAAACCGGGGAGGTATTGTTATCAAATATATATTTTCTCTAGTTAGCTATAGCTTTAAACTATATTTAGAGGCCACCTTTGTTTTAAAAGAGTTAAAAAGGCCTAAGGCCTTTTGTTAATTCATAGATAGATTTATCCTGGGAAGTTCATCAATACTTTAGTATCGTAACCTTCAATAGCTTCACGTCCATTAAGACCATCAAGCTCAATCAAGAAGGCACAACCAGCAACGACACCACCTAGGCGCTCAATCATTTCAATTGTAGCTTTGACGGTACCACCAGTTGCCAAGAGGTCATCAACGATAAGTACACGTTGGCCTGGTTTGATTGCATCGGAATGCATACAAAGTGTATCAACACCATACTCTTTTTCGTAATTGGCTGAAATCACTTCACGTGGCAATTTACCAGGTTTACGAACTGGAGCAAAACCAATACCAAGTTCAAAAGCAACTGGACAACCAACGATGAAACCACGCGCTTCAGGACCAACAATCATGTCAATCTTCTTATCAGTCGCATACTGAACGATTTCACGGATAGCATAGCTATAAGCATTTCCATCAGCCATCAAAGGACTAATATCACGGAAAGTAACCCCTTCTTTAGGGTAGTTTTCAATAGATGCAATATAATCTTCTAATTTCATTTGTTCTTCCTATAGGCTTTTCGCCAAAAAAAATATTTACATACCATTATAGCATGAAATATTAAATTTAGAAAATGCTAACCCTCATTTCGTAGACGAATCCTTTGGATTCAGACTCCCCTACTTATAAAGCCAGTCATAAATTTCCTGTGGTGTTCCCAAAGCCATAAGTTCTTGGAACTTAACGAGTCGTTTCAGATCTTGGAAAATCTGACTGTCCTCAATCTCACGTTTTTCAGCTTCTTTATTGACTGTCATAACACCATTATCAATAGTCACAAAATCCAATTCATCAAAGATTTGAATCATCTTAATCAGGAGAATCTTGTCGATTTTAAGGTAATGACTGAGTTCATCCAGTTTATAGCGGACATCGAATTCTGGGAATTGATAAATGGTTTTATAGAGCCTTGCAAATTGCTCTCTTGTTCCATAACCTGTCAGATAATAGGCTTCCTTAATGCTATTTTTAAAATAGATAGCCTGGAAATCTTTACCTTCAAACCACTCTTTTAATTCTGTCGCTGATTCAGGTAGGGTGTTGAGGACAACCGCAGGCTCTGTGTCTGCTGCTTCTTCTACCGTTGGTACGCCTTCAGGCAGTGCCATATTTTTTGAGCGAAAATCAAATAATTGAACACCATCTACACGCGCATCTTCTAGCATGAGCTGTAGCATTGTCTGCCCATTCCAAACATTAACAGACAAGGTCACTGCCAATTCCAAACCTTGAGCTTGTTGAAATTCTTGAAGCAGATTACCTTTATTAAAAGCGACAACGTCAAAGCTATCCTTGCCTTGCTTCACCTTAAACTTAAGATGGGCTCCATTTTTGTCCCATTGTCCTAGCTTGAGTAACGGTAATATCATGTACCAAAAGACTGGCTTTTTATTATCCATACCAAAAGGTGCTAGTTTTTCAAGGCTCTTAATGGTATCCAAGCTAAGCTCACTGAGTTGGAGCTCCTCGTCTAAATTAAGCGTATTTTTGGCACTTGTATCAATGTCATTATCGTAGACATAATGACACAAAATATCTGAGAGTTGACCAAGATTTTCCTCTGGAAGGGTCATCCCCGCCGCTCCAGCATGTCCTCCAAAAGCAGTAAAGATGTCTCGGTGGTCATCAAGGGCATGGAAGATATTGATAGATTCCAAACTACGGCTGAACCCTTTGCCAAGCCATCTTCAATATTCAAAACCACTACTGTCTGGCTGATTTGCTCCATGATGCGCCCAGCCACAATACCGAGGACACCAGGATGCCAACCTTCCTTGGCCAAAACCTGAACTGGTTTGTCCAAGTCTACCATGGTCATAGCTTCATCAAAGATTTTTTGAACAACTTCCTTACGTTCTTCATTTTTAGCATTGATTTCCAGAGCAATGGCTTGTGCTTCCTCATCGTCAAATCCGGTCAACAGTTCAATGGCTGGATTTGGATCATCTAAGCGTCCCAAGGCATTGAGTTGAGGAGCCAGTTTAAAACCTACCGTTTCTTCGGAAATCGTTGTTGGATCCACATCTGAGATGCGTAGCAATTCTTGAAGTCCAATACGCTCAGTAGTCTTGAGAATTTCCAGGCCGACCTTGACCATAATACGATTTTCATCCGTTAGGCTAACCATATCAGCAATGGTACCAATGGCTACCAAGTCCAACATCTCTGTAGGAATAGTTTCAAGGAGGGCAGTTGCCAATTTGAAAGCTACACCACATCCTGCCAAATACTTAAAAGGATAATCGGCATCTGGATGCTCTGGATGGACAATGGCATAGGCATCTGGAAGCTGTGCCGGCATACTATGGTGGTCTGTAACGATAACGTCCACACCTTGCTCTTGCGCATAAGCAATAGCCTCATTACCCGCTACCCCATTATCCACTGTAACAATGAGTGAAATGCCTTCCTGCTCAATGAAATACTTGTAGACACTTTCGTTTGGCCCATAACCATCTATAAACCGGTTAGGCAAATAGACTCGAGCCTCAGCTCCCATCATTTCAAGAGCTTCCTTGACAATCGATGCTGATGTCATCCCATCCGCATCATAGTCTCCATAGACTAAGATTTGCTCAATAATTTCAATGGCCTGACGAATTCTAGCCACTGCCTTATCCATATCATGAAGAAGATAAGGATTATGAAGGTGTGATAAATCAGCCTTTAGAAAGTCTTCAAGAGCATCTTCTGTCGTAATGCCACGTTCATAGGCAATCTTGGCTGCTGTTTCTGCCAGTCCATGTTCTTTGGCAAGTTTAAAAAAGCCAGCATCTGGCTCTTTTGTGTTTATTTTCCAATCATACGTTGATGTAATCATGTTTTTATATTTTCTCCCTGTCATCTAGTCTATCTATTATATCATGAATAAATTTATCATAGTGGATAGAAGCCTAAGTTTCCTAAAAAGAGAATGGAAAACATCGAAAGGTGCTTCGACTCGTGCTATATTTCCAATCAAGACCTGCTTTTCTGGATAAAATAAAAAACTAGGTATTGCTCCTTATTTGACTTATGTTTTCTCAAATATTCTTCTCTTCTTTTTATCTAGGTCTATTCTACTATCATTTTCAAGTAATATTAGGAAAAACAAGAAAAAGATTCCCTATTTGGAAATCCTTTTCATCAATATTTATAAATCATCCCTGTACAAGCTTGCTCTGAAAGTTCGACAAAGCCCAAGGATTGGTAAAAGGCTAAATTTTTCTCGCTACGATCAGTTGCAAGGAGCCTTTGATAGACATTGGGGAAAGTTGCTAAAGCCTCTTCTAAGAGTTTCTTTCCGATCCCTTGGCGTTGGTGATCTGGTCGCACCAAGAGGTCCTGTACAAAAATGACAGAGTGGCCATCTCCTACTAAGCGAATATAGGCTACTAACTCTTCCTCATCATAGACTGCCAACTGCCAGAGACTGGCTTTGACAGCTTCTTCCAACATGGTTGGATTGTTAGTATAATTGGTCCAGCCGACTGAACTGTACAGTGCGAGTAGGTCTGTCATCTCTGGAATCTCTTTTTTATAATTTAACATCTTAACTCCTTTTTAACCTATAGTGCTGGAAGAGGGCGATATCCCGATAAGGGGACTCTTGCAGACTGCCAGCTCCATCTGAAGCATAGACTCTCGCCAGCCTTCTTGGCCCTTGAAGCGGTTGTCCTGCAAGGCATATTATACCTGTCCTCCGGGTTTCCGGATGGTTTCTAAATAGACTTGAATATTGACTGCCATCTAGCATTCCCCTATTTGTAGTTAAACACATTGGTAGCTAGTTTGTCCGAGATGCGTGGAAATAGCGTATATCCTTTGTGCGCAGCCGCTAAGAGTCGTGGTAGATTGACTTCACGTTTGTTTTTCCCCAGAATACGGATAATCTTTTTAGCCACGTATTTAGGACTGAGGACAAACTTCTTAACACTCTCAAGATAGGCTCCAGAAGGATCAGCTTGATCGAAGAAAGATGTTCTCAATTGGACCAGGATTTGACTGTTGTCACATAGACTCCCTTATCAGCAAGCTCTAGACGAAGGCATCTGAGAAGCCAATCACAGCAAACTTGGTCGCTGCATAGACACTTGAGTTGGCTGTCGCAATTTTCCCGCCATACTGGAATATTGATGATATGACCACGGCCTTGCTCCACCATTTTCTCAGCCATCAGACGTGAAAAGGTCATCGTCGCAAAGGTATTGATATCAAACATATCACGGATCTCTTGGCTAGTGTAATGATCATAAGACTTGAATTCACCGAAACCAGCATTATTGATAAAGACGTCAATACGTCCAAATCGTTGATAGAGATAATCGACCATTTTTTTAATGGACATTGTCGTCTCTAAGGTCAATGGCAAGGCAGGTTTTATTTTCCACATGGCGATAACATTTCTCAAGTTTATCCTTGTCTCTTCCTAAGAGGATAATGCCATCACTGGGTGAGAGCTGCTTGACAATTTCTTGTGCAAGCCCACCTGAGGCACCAGTAATAGCGATAATACGTTGTTTAGCCATTAAATCTCTACCTCTCTAAGTCACGAACGATGTGGGTGTTTTCGAAAATCGTTTTGGCATCTGCTGCCATCTTACCGATATCACGCCCCAAGAAACGAGCTGATACGTGATTTAGAAGAAGACGTTTAGCTGACGCATCCTTAGCGACTTGTGCTGCTTGCATGTTGGTTGAATGCCCATGGCTCTTGGCAATTTTTTCATCGCCCTTACCATAAGTAGACTCGTGCACCAAGACATCTGCTCCCAAGCCAAGACGAACACTGGCATTCGTCTTACGAGTGTCACCTAAGATAGTGATAACCTTACCTTTCTTAGGTGCGGAAATAAAGTCCTTGGCAATGATTTTTGTTCCATCTTCAAGGACCACATCTTGCCCATTCTTAATTTGACCAAAAAGCGGACCAAATGGTACACCTGCTGCTTTAAGGGCCTCAGCATCCAAGGTTCCTTCAAGATCCTTTTGAACCACACGGTAACCAATACAAAAAATGGTATGATCCAACTTATCTGCATAAACAGCGAATTTGTCATTTTCCATAACCAAGCCTAGCTTATGCTCATCAATTTCCTTAAAATGCACATGGTAAGGGAGGCGTGTTCCAGAGGTACGAAGACTAGTCATAACATATTGTTTAATGCCGACTGGACCATAAACCTCTAAATCTGTTTGTTCTTCACTCGATTGGAAAGAACGGCTAGCCAAGAAACCAGGTAGGCCAAAGATATGGTCTCCATGCATATGTGTGATAAAGATTTTTTTAACTTTACGAGGTTTGATTGTTGTTTCTAAAATCTGACGTTGGGTACCTTCTCCACAGTCAAACATCCAGACCTCATTGATTTCATCGAGTAACTTCAGAACCAGACTCGACACGTTACGGGCCTTGGAGGGCTGCCCGGCACCCGTCCCTAAAAATTGTAATTCCATGACTTCCTATACTTTCTATCTATCGTTCTTCTTATTTCTGGACAATATAAGCCAGGCATTCACGCTGAGCAAAGCCATAATAAACAGTTTGCCCTTTATATTGAGACAAAAGTTCCACTAATTCGTCTTGATTGAAGCTAGCCAACTTAATGACATTTCCCTTCAATTTAGTTACACGACTAAGTAACTGTGTCTCAGGTGTTAACTCTTCCAATACTTCTTCATCAAAATCAACCTTGGTCATCTTAATTTGAGTGCCTTCAAGATAAACCTTATACTGCGGGAAAACTTGAGCAAGCTCAAACAAAATGCTAGCCGTTGGAACCTCTAAATGCTCGGCAAAGACTAAGGCCACTCATCAGCATTTTCATAGCAAAATCCATAAGATTTTCCTGACAGATTGAGACGAATAAAAGGCTTGTGCTCATCAAAAGATGGTTCAGGGTTAAAGAGGTTCAACTCCTTTGAAAGGTCCAAATAGTATTCCGTCGCTGCTTCAGGAGATTGTTTTTGGTAAATCTCTGCAAAATAAGCATTAATCACGCTTGGTGGTGGCGTAATGAAAGCCAATTTTTGACTGTCAGAAAGGTCTGACAAGGTATTTTCAAATAGACCTTATCTAAACTTGTAAAACCACCATATTTTAAAGCTAAATCCATATAATCAGTCATAAAATTCTTCCAATTTCCATTTATTTTTCGGTGAAATATAACCTGTAATTTCTTCCACTTCTGTCTCAAAAGTGTAGCTATCTAGCAAGGCTAATTGACCCAATTGATAAAGTTTATAAGCTTGATCCTGATGGACCTTAATACTAAAGGGTTCAAAAATCTGTTGAATTTCATCAATCAAGAGTCTTCTGAGTGCCTCACGACTTCCCTTGTCACGTGCAGAGAGGCGAACATTAGGAAAGACTGTGGCTACTAGATTATCAGCTACATCCATCTTATTGTAAATTGCTAGGCGAGGGATATCAGTCATGTCTAAGTCTTTTAGAATGTCTAAGACCACCTTCTCATGTTCTTCGTGATTAGGATCACTCGCATCAATGACATGCAAAAGAAGGTCCACATTACGACTTTCTTCAAGTGTTGACTTAAAGGCAGCAACCAATTCTGTTGGCAAGTCCTGGATAAAACCAACCGTATCTGTCAAGGTCACTTGAAACTGATCCTTTAAGTAAATTTTCTTAGTCGTTGCATCCAAGGTCGCGAAAAGTTCATTAGCCTCATATTGCTTATCATCCGTCATAAGGTTCATGATCGTTGATTTCCCAGCATTGGTATAACCAATCAAACCAATTTTAAAGGTACTTGAATCAACACGCTTTTCGCGAATGGTTTCTCGGTTCTTCTCAACAATTTTTAACTGGCGTTCAATATCAGCAATCTGGTTACGAATCGAACGACGATTAAGCTCCAATTGACTTTCACCAGGTCCACGGCTACCAATGCCCCTGCTTGACGGCTGAGCATAATCCCTTGACCAGCTAAACGGGGCAACATGTATTTTAGTTGAGCTAGGTGAACCTGAAGTTTCCCTTCATGCTTCTGCCCTCATGGCAAAGATATCCAAAATTAATTGCATACGATCAATAACTTTTACGCCAAATGCTGCTTCAAGATTGGTATTTTGACGAGGCGTTAAACGGTTATTGACAATGACTGTAGTAATCTCATCCGCATCCACCATGGCCTTGATTTCTTCTAATTTTCCTGAACCTACGAAAGACTTACTATCATAGCGTTCACGTTTTTGGGTATAGCTAGCTACAACCTCTGCTCCTGCAGTTTTGGCAAGACTGGCAAGTTCCTCCATTGACATGTCAAAATGCTCTGTTTCTTGCAATTCAACACCTACTAAAATAGCACGTTCTTGCTGTTTGGCTGTCTCTATCATAGCAAACCCCTTTTCGAAATAGTCGACTTCTATTATACCACAGGCAGGGGCAAAGAAAAGGTCACAGACCTTAATTTTTTTCAAAGAAAAACGAGTTGGATTAATCAACTTGTTTTCTCTTAATGTTTACGTGTCGGTTTCTTTTTCGAACCCTTACGACGCTTGCCTTGATGAATGCTTGGCGTATTTTGAGAAATGGTTTGACGCATTTTCTCAGTAGCCTTATCAACCTTATCTTTAGCCTTGACCAATTCTTGAGAGGCCTTGGTAACACTCTTCGAAGGCTTGTTTTTCTTAGACTTGCTCTTAGAAACAGGTTTCACTTGACTAGTTCCAGACGTACGCATACGACGAGACATAGCCAGGAGAATTTTATTTTCCTCGTTGAGGTTAGTCTGATAAGCCATTGAAAGCACCAAACCAACACCAATCAAGTTAGAGATGAGCGATGATCCCCCTTGAGAAATAAAGGGCAAAGGAATACCTGTCAAAGGAAGAATTCCGACTGCTGCCCCAATATTTTCAAAAATATGGAAGACAATCATCATGATAAAGCCTGTCGAAATAAAGGTATAGAAACGGTTGTTAGATTTAAACGTCACTCGCAGCATGCGGTAAATGAGGAAGAGATAGGTTAAAAGAACCAATCCACCACCTACCAAACCAAAATCTTCCGCAATGACTGTGAAAATCATGTCACTCTCACGAACTGGTACGTTCAACTCCAGATGATTAAAGCCTTTACCATAGATTCCTCCAGTACCAATCGAAATCATCCTTGTGTCTGTTGAAAGGCGATACCGTCTGCATAAGTGAAGGGATCCAACCAAGCTGAGATACGGTTAATCTGGTAGGTTTGTACCCCCATCTTGAGCATAGCTTCCTTACCCCAATCTGTGGTAAATATCATTACAAACAAGGCTAACCCTGTTGCAAAAGCTAGAACTACCGGCAAGATAATACGCCAGGATATCCCCCGAAACCACTACAATACCGGCTAAAATAGCCAGAAAGACTAAGGCAGTCCCCATATCTCCTTGAAGAACCAGTAAACCTAAAACAGGGAGTGTGACTGCAACATATTGGAAGAGCAGTAACCAGTCATCCTGAAGGTTGGTCACTTCCTTACCTTGCTTAGCCCAAACACCTATTCTCGATAGAAAAAGGATGTAGGATATCTTCATAAATTCAGATGGTTGAAAAAGGGTGACTGATCCAATGCTTACCCAGTTTTTCGCTCCCGTCGAGGCTACCAGAGCAGGGGAATAGAAAACGAGAGGTAGAACCATAAGCCCCAGACCGAAAATATAGAGCCAGGGGGTTACCTTCCAAAGAAACTCTGTATTAAATAACATGACAACAAAAGCAAGTACTGAACCTAGAAAAATCCATAGTACTTGCTGAGACATGACTTGCACAAGATTCTTTGGGTAATCAAAATTTGTTGCGATAAATATCGAAACCAGGCCAACCCAGTAGCAATATAAGAACTGGCAGGAGAATCGAGTAATCTATCCGACTTTCAATAGTATTTTTTGACTTAGCCATGTGTACTCCAAAATAAAGATTTAGCAAGAGTTATTATACCACTTTTTACCCAGACAAATGACCTGAATGTATAAAAAGTTTAGACAATTTTTTACGAAAAAAAGCAACCACAAAAGTGATTGACTTCTTTCATTCATTAATCTTAATTTGACACGTAGCCTTTTCCTTGAGCGTTGAAGTATACCCATTGCCCTGAAGGAATTTTAACCCAACGATTAATAGCCTTTTCCCCTGTATGAACATCATAGTAAGAGATTGAGCCATCAGGATTCGTAGCAGTTGCCCCCTTCACTTGCTTACCAGTTTGGTCAAAGTAAAGGTGTTGACCGTTGATCGTCTGTTCGCCAACAACAACTTCACCCTTGGCATCTGCATAATACCAGTTGTTATCTCCACTAGTGAAGAAGGTTGATACTAACTTATTACCAGTATTCCAATGGTAGTATGAGCGACTACCATTCGCATTTGTTGCGAAAGCACCTTTAACCTGCTTACCATCAGTATCAAAGAAGAGTTTTTGACCGTTGATAACTTGAGCTCCTGTAACGACATTACCCCTATCATCAGCATAATACCATCTATCATGACCGGTAGCGAAGAAGGTTGATACCAATTTATCACCGGTATTCCAGTGGTAGAATGAACGACTACCGTCAGTGTTCGTTACGAAGCCACCCTTAACTTGGCGACCATTAGCATCAAAGTAGAGGTGTTGACCATTGATGACCTGAGCACCTGTGACATTACGTCCATATGAGTCTGCATAGAACCAGTTGTTGTCCCCAGTAGTATAGAAGCCTGGTGTATGTGCCTTAGTCACAACACCCTTAGCATCGACATTAAAGGTTTGACCATCAACTACTAGTGATGTATCAACAAGTTTCACACCTGTGATTGCATCGTAGTATGAAGTCGTACCATCAGGATTGTTCACGAACTCACCTTTAACTTGTTTACCTGATTCATCAAAGTAGAGTTCGTCTCCATTGATGGTTTGCGCACCACGAAGAACGTCACCTTCGTTATTTGCATAGTATGTAGCATCACCAACTTGGAAGAAGCGATTCTTAACTTGAACACCTTTTTCATTGAAGTAAAGGTTTTGTTTACCTACCTTAGTAAACCCAGTAGCAACATAGCCTTTATCATTGGCGTAGTACCAATTACCATCTTGTTCAAAGAAGCCTGAGTACTTACGTTCGCCTGAATCACCACAGAAGAACATTAAATGGCCGTCTTTTGTAGGAACGAAGACACCTTTAGCTTGGTAACCATTATCATAGAAGTATTTTTCCTTACCTTCTACTTCAGTCAAACCAGTAGCCATGATACCACCCTTGAAGAAGTATTGGTAGAATTTCTCTTCCTTACCACTATCATCTTTAACGGTAACTTCTTTCCAACCAGTTTGAGTCGTCAATTTACCTGACTTACCATAAACCAATGATTGACCTTTGGCATTTTTTCTGACACCATCAGTAAACATGACACCATTTGGCAAGAAGAAATAGTTAGAACCATCGATAGTTTGTTCACCAGTTACAAGGTAACCCTTATCGTTAAAGTAGTATTGCTTACCGTTATAAGTTACAAACTGACTCTTAGCTTGAGTACCTGATGTTGTGTAATAAGTTACACCTGTACCATCATAGGCAAAACCAGTCTTAGCTTTTGTATCACCAGTCAAGGCTGCTGGGAGGAAGGTACCTTTATCGTTAACGGTGAAGTACAATTTACCATCGCTGAGAACATAGTCAGAACCACGTTTTTGGATGTTTGTACCGTTAAAGTATTTAGCTTCCCACTGTTTAATCTTCACAGATGGATCAATTGTCTTACCAGACGCTTCCATAACTTCTTTGAAGATTTCTGGATAAAGTTTTTGAAGTTTGTCGAGGAAGGCACCACCGTACTGGGCTTGGAAATCATTACCTGATGACTTGGTATTTGTCACATAAAGTTTATTAACCAAGCTAGTATCATCAAGGACCTTACCATGTGTATCAGTACGCGTAGCAGTCACTACTTCTTTACCTGGAAGGGTGTACAATTGGTCTGGAACCCAGTCAGCAATGACTTGAATACCTTGTTTGTGAAGAGCCTTGAGGGCATCACGAAGATCTTCTTTTGATCCGTATTTATTATTTTTGCTCATGGCAAAGTCATAACGGTCTGTGAAGGCATAACCATTTTCAATAATAGAATCAAGGAAAGTGCCATCCTTAAGATGAGACATATTGAGGTGCAATCTCAAATGACGTAATACCCCATGACTTGAAGAGGTCTGCGTTAGCTGCAATCAATTTGTTAGTGTATTGACTATCCTCTTTGACGAAGTCTTGGAAGTTTGAGAAGCCTTCGTAAATCACTTGTGCTTCAAGTGCTGCAGAAGAGCTATAAACCTTATCCCCTTCTTTATAGGCTTTTGTTGATGGTTTAGCAAGAACGTTTTGATCGTCAGTCGCACCTACTGGTACCCAAACTGAAAGGTAACCACTCATATCAACAGTCTTAAAGCCTTTGATTTCATCAGCTGTGAAGACAAGATTTCCTTGTGCATCTGTGTATTTAACAATCTTAGTATCTGAATCATTCAATGATGACACAATACCTTTTTCCGTACCAAGCAAGAGTGGACGATAAGCTTGATTCTTGTGGGCTGCACCCATATTTACAGTAATAGTTTCACCATCTGCTAATTTCAAATCTGGGTTATTAGCAATAAGGGTCAACATACCTGAATTGCGACCCGTATTTTCCACCTTCTGTATCTGTCTTAGACATCAAATCTTGACCATAACGGACAGAGACAAGAACTTCTTTATTGTCTTTAGCAGATGATACCCCATCACCAGCAAGGTTGTGGATATAGATGTTGACCACCAGCTACATA
>ENA-OQAN01000788-OQAN01000788.1-human-gut-metagenome-genome-assembly--contig:-NODE-788-length-15550-cov-2.269338_pt1 | contig 15550 bp, 16 predicted proteins | sample MGYA00242735_ERZ504527 | MGnify/ENA primary metagenome ERZ504527 (study PRJEB26092, sample SAMD00036230) | human gut metagenome | host: Homo sapiens | study: EMG produced TPA metagenomics assembly of... | reverse complement strand
ACAGGCTGCACAACTGACGGAATACCTGCAAACATTCGATGGAGTAAAGAAGGTTTCGACTTATATCGGGCAAACTCCTCCAAGATATTATCTGGCAAATGCTGCTTATGGTCCGCAACCTAATTATGCTCAATGTCTGATAGAGGCAGAAACTCCTGAAAAGTCACGCGAATTACAGGAAATTTTATACCACAAGCTTCCTGAAAAATTTCAGGATGCACTTATACGAGTCAACAGTTTCGAAATCAACAGCATACCTCAGACTTTAATCGAAGCCCGGTTCTGTGGAGATGATCCGGCTGTATTGGATTCTCTGACAAACATTGCTATCGGTATCATGCGTAAGAATCCGAAAGTGCTGAATGCACGCAACGAGTGGGGAAATATGGCTATGATGATAAAAGCGGGCTACGATCCGGTAAAAGCCGGAAGACTGAATATCGGACGGAGTGATATGATGAATGCTGTCAAATCGGTTAGCACGGAACGGCCATAGGTATTTACCGCGATAATGACAAAAAGGTTCCCGTACTACTCCGCACAAAAGAAGAGGCATCATGGGATACAGAAAAACTGGAAGACCTGCAGATATGGAATGGATCTAACTCTGCTCCGTTAGGACAAGTAACCGATGGCATCAACATCGCATGGGAATATCCGCTTGTGCGTACATACAACCGACAGCTTTCTATGGCTGCCCAATGTGACGTGAAACGTGGACATACCATGAAAGAAGTACATGCAGAGATACGGGAAGAAATAGAAAACATCAAACTGCCCGAAGGCTATAGTTTTTTCTGGGATTCACAATATAAAGATCAGAAAGAAGCCATGGCAGCATTGACCAAATATTTTCCTTTGGCCATTATCATGCTGATAATCATTCTCGTCATGCTTTTCGGAAATTTCGGCAGCCACTTATCATTTTCCTTATTCTACCGTTGTCACTCATCGGTATGGTATTCGGATTATTGCTCACAGAATTCCAGTTTGGTTTCTTCTGTATAGCCGGATGGCTCGGATTATTAGGCATGATTATAAAGAATGTTATTGTATTGCTGGATGAAGTAAACGTACAGCGAAGAGCAGGTATCGCGCCATATACGGCAGTCATCGAAGCTACAGTTTCCAGAGTACGTCCTGTACTGATGGCTGCACTGACAACTGTTTTCGGAAGTATCCCACTTTTATTCGATGTCGTATTTGGTGGCATGGCAGCAACAATCGTATTCGGCTTGTCGTTTGCCACACTACTTACATTATTTGTGACTCCGGCTCTATATGCTATTTTTTACAAAATATAGTGTCTATTGCGTTTTCTCGAAATTTATGTGGAACTTTTTCTTAACTTTACAAATTACAAGAGGATGAATAAATGGATTATATTGTGCCTGATGTGTGTTTCTGCACAAGCTCAGGCACAACACAACAAACTTTTGCAAGAATATCGCACCAAGGTGAAAGCATATAACCAAGACATAAAGGCAGCAGGATATGCAGCTTCCATACAACAGGAAAAAGAGAAATCGGCAAAAGCTGATTTCCTGCCTTCGCTGTCTGGTAATGCCAACTTCAACTATACCGGTAATCCGGCAGAACTCTCTGTAGCTATCCCTTCGCTTAATGAACCTGTTAGTTTTCAGGGACGAAATGCGAAATATGGGGCATCGCTCACATTAGCCCAGCCTATCTATTCAGGAGGAGCTCTACAGGCTGGATATGACAAGGCAAAAAAAGAAAATGAATCGTCACGTTATGAGCAGATGCGTGTGACAAACAATATCATATATGATGCTGATGTATATTATTGGAACAAAGTCGCACGTCAGGAAATGGTGACAGTGACCAAAGAGTTTAAAGAATCGGTCGCAACGTTGGTTGAGGTAGTAAAAGACCGCGTAGAAGAAGAATATTCCGACCGTAACGATTTACTTATGGCAGAAGTTAAACTGAATGATGCTGAATACCGGCTGATACAGTCGCGCAATGACGCAGAAGTAGCACGTTTATCTATGAACTCTTTCTCCGGCATTCCATTCAACCAAGAGCTGGAAACAGACTCCGTCGTTGTACCACTGACAGAAGTTCAGCACTTTCCGGGAACGGTAGAAACAGCTATGGCATCAAGACCGGAACTGCGAATAGCAACCAATAAAGTCGACATTCAAAGATCAGCTTCGAAAATCGCTAATGCACAATATTTGCCTAACTGTCGGTTGGTATAGATGGAAGTTATTCATCACCGGGATATGATTTCAAATCGGATCTGGATCCTAATTACGCTGTATATGCCAAGTTAAGCGTACCTATATTCGAATGGGGTAAACGCAGACATACCAAAAAATCAGGGAAATATAGTGTAAACATGGCAATCGAGAATCATCATAAGGTGGCCGACAATATTCGTCTGGAAATAGAAACCGCCTTTTATACCTACTCGCAAGCTATAGAAAAAGTTAGACTCACAGAAAGTTCCCTGTCGAAAGCAGCCGACAGCGAAAAGATGGCAATGGACAAATATAAAGAAGGTAATATTTCCATCCTTGAAGTTATCAATGCACAATTATATCATCAGGATGCCAAAATCAATTATATTCAGTCGAAGCTTAAACGCTCAGATAGCTAAAAGCGGGCTGGACAGAGCCACAGGGAAAATAGACATACAATAATAGAATGATAGAAATGAAAAACAGACTGAAAGACATAAAGCGGTATTTGTGGGATGTACTTTTATTCTCCGGAATAGGATGCTTCTCTTATTTTCTATTGGTATATTATGCAGATATTCCTTCCCAATATCAAGACCGGCTGATGACTTTTCAGGCTTTTTTCTGCCGTAGTTGTATTATTTAACGGGGTTGGACTCAGCGTAAAATACATAAACGAGAAACTGATGATGTATTATCAGTTTTTCTTAAAGAATCATCGCATGCTGTCTATCGGATTAATAACTGCTGCAATCATTCTCTTCATATCCAATTACCTGTTGCTGGTTTCTACCAAACTGCTCATAGAGTCACCTCATCCTTTTATGCTGAAAGATAAAGGATTGTATGTCATGCTTACAGTGTGGTTTATAGAACTCATCATTGTAGGACAATTCATGCTGAACCGTTTTTACGTAGATCTGGTGAAGCTATATAAACGTGCAGAAGAACTGGAGGAAAAAACAGCACAAGCCCGGTATATGGCGCTACAAAACCAACTGAATCCGCATTTTTTATTTAACAGTCTGAATACACTTATTTCTGAAATAGAATATAATCCGATGAATGCCATAGAATTTACACGAAACCTCGCCGATACATACAGGTATATTCTTTACTGCCAGGACAAGCATACCATTCCGCTCAGAGAAGAGCTTGACTTTCTTAATACTTATATCCTACTTCAAAAAGTCCGTCTGGGAGATTGCCTAAATATCAACAATACAATAGATGAAAAATACTGGGATGTACCTATTCCTCCTTTAACACTACAACTTTTAATAGAAAATGTCATCAAACACAATATCATAAGTCTCAGTAAACCCATGGAAGTAAAACTGACCACCGAAGTACGTGACAAAGAGGTCTGGCTCAAGTGTTTCCAATCCTATAAAACTCAACAAGGGTGCCTCATCGGGAAAAGGCTTATGAATCTCTCCCAACGCTATAAGTTATTATGCAACAGGGAGCTTATCATAGAAACAACAAAAATAAATTTGTCATTAAAGTACCTTTATTATATGAATAAAATAAAAGCCGTAATCATAGAAGATGAGTTTCCGGCAGTTCGACTGCTGAACAAGATGATACAAAAAGTACGTCCGGAATGGGAGGTAACGGTGCTTCCAGGAACAATCGAAGGAGCAGTAAGCTGGTTTAATGAAAATCCTCATCCGGATATTATATTCCTTGATATTCAACTGAATGACGGCATATCATTTACCTTTATCGAACAGGCACAGCCACAAAGTATGATTGTATTTACAACCGCATACGATGAATATGCTGTACGTGCTTTTACCGTAAACAGTATCGACTATCTGCTAAAACCGATACACGAAGAAAGGCTACTTGAAGCAATCCTAAAATTTGAACGCCTTTTCGCTTTAAGCTCGGAACATACGTATAATTTATCAAACATAGAGCAACTACTTAAGTCGTTTGCCGAAAAAAAGGAAAAACAATTTCGTACTCGCTTTCTCATTTCCGGCCCCAAGCACCTATATACAGTCCAGGTAAGTGACATTGCCTATTTTTACTCAGAAGATAAAATAACTTTTGCCGTAACGAAAGATGCAAAAACCCACGTCATCGATTTTCCGCTGAATAAACTGGAGGAGCAGCTGGATGATAGAATGTTCTTCCGCGCCAACAGACAGTTTATTTTATCGGCAGATGCTATTAAAAGTATACAAAACCATTTCAATGGCAAAGCCGTAGTAAGCGTAATTCCTCCTTATAGCGAAACCATATATATCAGTCGCGAAAAAGTGTCTTTATTAAAAATGTGGCTTAATAGTTAAAACTCCTATATCTATGTTTTTTATATAAGACATTGAAAAGTATTTTCTTACTTTTGTGTTTGTAATGAAAATACTGAACCTGTTCATAGTAAGCATTGTGTTACTACTGTTGATGCCGGTCAAGATATTGGCACAAAAGCAAGTGGTAAAAGGGCGTGTTGTTTTATGTAATGCTCTCCAGCAAACTGAAGCTCTACCCTATGCCAATATCGCACTTATACAGTTACCTGACTCTACGTTTGTAACAGGAGCTGTAAGTGACGAACAGGGCAAGTTTACTTGTTCGTTCTCACGCAAAAAGAATCACAGCTATCTTTTCAAAGTATCCTATACAGGATGTAGTCCGGTATTTAAAACCATCACATCCCAGTCGGACACAGTGCGTCTGGGTACAATCAAGCTAAAAGAAAATGCACTGCACCTGAAAGAAATTGTAGTCGTTGCTCCACTGAAGGCTATGGAACAGAAGGGTGATACTACTATATATAATGTAGATGCCTACCCTACACCAGAAGGATCCTATTTGCAAGAATTGGTTAAACGCATTCCAGGATTAACTTACGATCCCAAAGAAAAAACCATCACTTACAACGGACATACCATCAAAGAAATAACCGTAAATGGCAAAGACTTTTTTAAAGGTAACCAGCAGGTCGTTTTGGAAAACCTTCCTGTCAAGTTTGTCAGTCAGCTGAAAGTGTACGACAAGCCAACCAAACAGGAAGAAGCTACAGGTATGAAATCGGCAGAAAAAAACTATGTGCTCGATCTTCAGACTAAAAAAGAAGTGAACAACGCCATACTTTTATCAGCAGAAGGTGGTTATGGGACTCATAAACGACGGGATATAAACGGAAAAATAATGCGTTTTAATGAAGCCGGAGATAATTTCATGATAAACGGGCAGTCTACAAACCGCCATTATACTACACCATATGATAAAAATATTTCGAATACGATTGGAGCTAATATCACGAAAGTAAAAGATCAGTTTGAAATTTCAGGAAATGTCAGTTTTTCAAATGATAGGGTTGGAAATGAATCAAGTTCTTATAGTGAACAATACATGACGACCGGCAACCAGTATGCCATTTCCGAATCAAACAGATTAAGTAAGGGAAACAGATTCAATGGAAACGTTGATTTTAAATGGGATATTGATTCGCTAACCATGTTCAACATTTCCGGTTGGTTCAATTCCAACCGCAACAACAGTGATGACCACAACCGGGAAGCAACATTTGATACTAATCCGGAAGTCAGCACCCAAAATCCATTCGACAGATTTGAAGAAATAGATCCGGCTACTTACATTAATGACAGTAAAAGACAGTCGAAAGAACAGAGCCAATATAGCAATTATAATATAAACACAAGCATTACCCGAAGACTAAACAAGAAAGGAAATAATATCAGTTTTAGCTTTTCCACGGCACAAAACCAGAATAAGAGCAAAACTTACACATTGTCATCCACACGCTATTTCCGCCTGTCGGATATAGCAGGAAAAGATTCTGTGTTATCTCTCAATCAATATCAGTATGCACCGGGAAAAGAGCAAAACTATACACTGAATCTGGCTTACACACAAGTCTTAACCAAGGAAAGTCGCCTACAGATATCTTATGGTTTCAATGCTAATAAGGAACATCTGAACAGTAATACATACAACTTGGGAGCGCCGGATGATAAAAATATTCCTATCGGCATTTTGCCGGAAGGATATGAAGCGGGGAATATCGACAGTCTTGCCAATCGCAGCAACAGCCTGACTTCAGGACATAATCTGGCACTACAGTTCACATATAACGGAGAAGTATGGGGAATAAGAAGCAGTCTGACTACGACCTTTCAAAAACGATCAATCAATGAATATACAGGCAGGCATCAGGCAGACACAACAATAAATTCGATTGAATGGCAGCCTAATCTGACCCTCACATACCATAAGGGTGACAATTATGCAATGATAAGTTACAATGGAGGAACTTCACAACCCATGCTGAGAGATCTTATTGCGCCTACCGATTATAGTTCACCTTTGAATATTACACGGAGTAACCCGAACCTTCGTGCTTCGTATAGTAACTATATATATGCAATGTTCAATAACTTCCGTAAAGGATTATGGTGGGAATGAGTTGGAATCAGCAAATAAACTCTGTAACCCGTGCTACAATATATAATACAGAGACAGGAGGTAGAGAAACTTTTCCTGTCAACATTAATGGCAACTGGGGACTGTCAGGCAATGCTTCTTATGACAAGCGCTTTAACTTTTTCCGGATTTATCTCACAGGAGCGGGTAATTTCAACCAAAATGTCAGCCTGATAAATGAAGGATATGACAACCAAATGCCTCAACAAAGCAAGACACATACCACAGGCTTAAACAGCGATTTGAGATTATCTTACCTGCCTTCGTGGGGAAATATTGAATTAAACGGGAAATGGACATTTTACCAATCAAAAAATTCCCTGCAAAACCGTAATACCTATACTCGCATATATACATTAGGCTAGATAGTTCCATCAATCTGCCCTGGGACTTTATCTTCAAGACAGATGCCAATTATCGTTTCCGGAATGGTACAGGAATATCAGGAGATGATGAAAATGAGATACTGTGGAATATAAAGCTCTCATGGAAATTCTTAAAAGAAAAACAGGCAGAGCTATCTGTCTACTGGGCTGATATATTAAGTCAGCGAAAAAATTTATCACGAAGTGCCACTTCTACCGGAATTCTACGAATATTATGAACGGCAACTGAAAGGCTATTTTATGGTATCTCTAAAATATGAATTGAATAACATGAACTGATATCACCATGAAATCTAATTAGAAAGCGATATTGCCTCTTCCAGACAAGAAGAAACAATATCGCTTTTATCGTACTATTAAATTATACTTATTTAGACAAGACTTCGCCTGTATTCTTTGTCAAAGACATAACTTCTGTACCATTTTCGTCTAACAGTGATAACTTAGACTTATCTTGATCCAATGTAAAACTAGCTACTTTATTAAGAGCTTCCAAAACAAGTCTTTCAGTATCCATATTCGGACATGCCATCATGGTAGAAATCATCTGAGAGAATTTTAAAGAATTTTCTTTACCTTCTTCCTGCATGAATCCACCATTTACAACATTGCAGCTAGCATTTCCATGCACACGTTTTTCTTCAATATTGAATGCAAGGAAAGGAACATTTTCCTGTTTTTCAAGTTCTGTACCGTTGACAGTAGAAATAACCCACTCTCCAGCCAAATCATTTACAGAGTACTCAGGAAGCTGACGTTTTTCCAGATTCATAAGTGTTTTACCATCGGCATCAGTCAAAGCGATACCTTCCGGAGTTTCAACATAACCATTCACCTTATCCAATACACCAAGAACTTTGGTTTCTACATCCATATCCGGGCACATCATACGTGTAGCACCCACTTGAGTGAAATGTATCACACCGGGCTTCAATGAATCCAGTTCAAGACCTCCCATCATTCTGTTGCATCCAGCATTCCCATAAATACGTTTTCCGTCTACATCCAGACCGATGTACGGCATATTGTCTACATTTATCTTTTCGCCATTTACAGCAACAATATTCCACTCTCCAGCCAAATCAATCTTAGTCACGTTTTTACTACTGCTGCATCCGGCCGTTGTCATCATTAATGCTCCTGCACATACTGCAGCTACTCCAAAAAAAATCTTCTTCATATCAAATTTTATATTAGAACAAATATTTGTTACTTATTTTACATTTACGCTACATAAACAATCACAAACAGTAAATAGTTTATGGATTTGCACATATTACAATACAAAAATACGGATATAATTGGAATACTGCATGACGTTTGAGAAAATTTTCTATCTTTGCATATTGAACGGTAACGTTTACCGGGCATTTAAGATTATTATTTAAGATAAATGAGTAAAGTATTGATTATCGGTGCAGGCGGTGTAGGTACCGTTGTTGCACACAAGGTGGCTCAACATCCCGAAGTATTCAGTGAGGTGATGATGCTAGCCGCACCCAGTCAAAATGTGACGCGATTGTAAAGGCAATCGGTAACCCTAACATCAAAACCGCTAAGGTAGATGCAGACAATGTAGACGAACTGGTGGCTTTATTCAATGGTTTTAAACCCGAAATCGTTATTAACGTAGCACTTCCTTATCAGGATCTGACCATCATGGAAGCTTGTCTGAAAGCCGGAGTCAACTATCTGGATACAGCAAACTACGAACCGAAAGATGAAGCTCACTTTGAATACAGCTGGCAATGGGCATACAAAAAACGTTTCGAAGAAGCTGGTCTGACTGCTATCTTGGGATGCGGATTCGACCCGGGAGTAAGTGGCGTATACACAGCATACGCAGCAAAACATCATTTTGACGAAATCCATTATCTGGATATCGTAGACTGCAATGCAGGTAATCACCACAAAGCATTTGCTACTAATTTCAATCCGGAAATCAACATCCGAGAAATCACTCAGAACGGACGTTATTACGAAGACGGAAAATGGGTTACAACTAAACCGCTGGAATTCCATAAAGATCTGACTTATCCTAACATTGGTCCGCGTGATTCATATTTGCTGTATCACGAAGAATTGGAATCATTGGTTAAGAATTTCCCGACAATCAAACGTGCACGCTTCTGGATGACTTTCGGACAAGAGTATCTTACTCACTTGCGTGTAATCCAGAATATCGGTATGGCAAGCATTGAGCCTATTAATTATAACGGTATGGAAATTGTTCCTTTGCAGTTCTTGAAAGCTGTTTTACCTAATCCTCAAGATTTAGGAGAAAACTACGAAGGAGAAACATCTATCGGTTGCCGTATCCGTGGTCTGAAAGACGGTAAGGAGCATACTTACTATGTATACAATAACTGCTCACACCAAGCTGCTTATCAGGAAACAGGCATGCAGGGAGTAAGCTACACAACAGGTGTTCCTGCCATGATTGGAGCCATGATGTTCTTAAAAGGCTTATGGAAACGTCCGGGAGTATGGAATGTAGAAGAATTCGATCCAGATCCATTTATGGATGCTCTCAACAAATATGGTTTACCATGGCATGAAGTATTCGATGGCGATTTAGAATTATAATACCATTATACCAATAGAGCCTGTTTAAATTTTGTTGGGGCTTGTCATTCCCCCCAACGACATATTGTGAAATTTAAACAGGCTCTTTATTTTTCAATCTTTATTTATGAACGTAGGAGATAAAGCCCCTGAAATATTAGGACTTAACGAAAAAGGTGAAGAAATACGCCTGAGCGATTACAAAGGAAAAAAAGTTGTTTTATACTTTTATCCCAAAGACATGACTTCCGGATGTACGGCACAGGCATGCAACTTGCGTGACAACTATGCAGCACTTCGCGAAGCTGGATATGAAGTTATTGGCGTTAGTATAAACGACCAGAAATCACATCAAAAATTTATAGAGAAAAATACACTTCCGTTTACATTGATTGCAGATACCGAACAAAAATTAGTTCAGGAATTCGGCGTATGGGGAGAGAAAAGCATGTACGGAAGAAAATATATGGGTACATTCCGAACAACCTTTATCATTAATGAAGAAGGAATAATAGAACGTATCATCTCTCCGAAGGAATAAAGACGAAAGATCATGCTGCGCAGATCTTGGGATAACTCTTTATTCCTGACTATATCAAAACAAGTATTTTCGAAAATATAAAAATATCCGATATGGCGAAAAAAGATGAATTAGCATTCGAAGGAGGAGTAGAAAGCCCCCAACCAAATAACAGCGAAAAGCTGAAAGCACTTCAGGCTGCAATGGATAAGATAGAAAAAAGCTTCGGAAAAGGCTCTATCATGAAAATGGGTGACAACCATGTACAAGAAGTAGAAGTCATTCCTACTGGTTCTATCGCACTGAATGCAGCTTTGGGTGTTGGAGGTTATCCTAAAGGACGTATCATTGAAATATATGGTCCGGAATCATCAGGTAAAACAACATTGGCAATCCATGCCATTGCAGAAGCACAGAAAGCAGGTGGTATCGCAGCTTTCATTGATGCAGAACATGCTTTCGACCGTTTTTATGCAGCAAAATTAGGTGTAGATATCGATAATTTGTGGATTTCACAGCCTGACAATGGAGAGCAAGCATTAGAAATAGCTGAGCAGTTGATCCGCTCATCTGCTATTGACATCATCGTTATCGACTCTGTTGCCGCATTAACTCCTAAAGCTGAAATAGAAGGAGATATGGGAGATAACCGCGTAGGATTGCAGGCACGACTCATGTCACAAGCTCTGCGCAAACTGACATCTGCCATCAGCAAGACAAATACAACATGTATTTTCATCAACCAGCTGCGTGAAAAAATCGGTGTTATGTTTGGAAATCCGGAAACAACAACAGGAGGTAATGCGCTGAAATTCTATGCATCTGTACGTCTGGATATTCGCAAAGGTCAACCTATCAAAGATGGAGAAGACATTATCGGAAACCAGAACTCGCGTAAAAATCGTAAAAAACAAAGTTGCCCCTCCATTCAGAAAAGCGGAATTCGACATTATGTTTGGTGAAGGAATTTCCAGAAGTGGAGAAATTATTGATTTAGGTGCCGAACTGGGTATAATCAAAAAAAGCGGTTCGTGGTACAGCTACAATGAAACCAAACTTGGACAGGGACGGGATGCAGCTAAACAGTGCATTCAGGACAACCCTGAACTGGCAGAAGAGCTGGAAGGACTTATCTTTACAGCCCTGAAAGACAAAGAATAAATAGAAAAAAGGCTACGATTATGAAACTAACACGTACAATCATCGCAATCTGTTTATGTATGGTTGCGGTGGCAGGGTTTGCCCAAAAAGCAACAAACAATCCTTTTTTCCGTTTTGCAACAAAAGCTGAAGCGCAGATGCTTATTACAGATATCGACGAGTACACCAATGGATGGAATCAGTTCGATATTTGTTCGCGTTTACAGAATAAAGAAGGACGAAAGTCACAATTGCTTACTCTGGCGATGAGCAGCGTACAGAACTGGAGTGATACGGAGAAAAAAAAGGTAACAAATGCCTTCAATGCAATAGTTGCATCCATCAAAAAACAAAAACTGGCTCTTAGTTTTCCTGATGAAATCATTTTAATAAAGACATCAATGCAGGAAGAAGGAGGAGCAAGTGCCTATACTCGCAAGAACTGGATTGCTATAGGAGAAAATGTTCTGAACAATACGCAAGATGCACAAATGCAATTATTGCTGGCACACGAGTTGTTTCATATTCTGACCCGTCACAACTTGAATTTTAAGAAGTCAGTATATCAGACGATAGGTTTCACGGTTATGGATCACGAAATATTGTTTCCAACAGATATTCTGGAAAAACGTATTTCCAATCCTGACATCAGCCGTTATGACAGCTATGCTCCGCTTACCGTAAATGGTAAAACTCAAAACTGTACAATGATGATCTATACAGATCGCCCATATGAGGACGGCGACTTTTTTGATTACATAAAAATCGGACTTATTCCTCTGAATGAACAGTTCATTCCAATACAAGAGAACGGAGAAACAATAATCATACCTATCGAACAAGCTGAAGACTTATACGAAAAAATAGGTAAAAACACAGATTATGTCATCAACCCCGAAGAGGTACTGGCAGATAACTTTGCTTTTATGATAGTAGAGAAAAAAGATTTGCCAACCCCTGAAGTCGTAAACCGTATGAAAGAGGTTTTGAAAAAATAAAAATAATCTGCAATCCGAAAAAGCCGGCTTTATGCTTAGCGTTTCTAAGTGAAACAAGCATAAAACCGGCTTTTATTATATATTGCAGCTTCCCCTACTCCTTCAACATCTATTTATCATAAACATGATATCACTACTGTCCACTAAAAATGGACAAGGTTAAAAATTAAATAAATTCGGTTCACTTGAATCATATCGGTCTTTGATATTTTTGAAATTCGATTTGTCAAACAAGTCACAGAGATGTGTTTTGTCGGTTAGAGAAATTCCGAGGATTTGGAGAACTTCATAGATACTGCGTTCTAATTTCATATCGTGTCGGACTATTGCTACTAGGCAGTAAGTGATTATCGCACAATAGATTTGTATGCGTACAGCGTTTTCCGATGTTCCCCAAAACTTCTTAATTCTGAGGTGTTGTTTTATCCATTTGAAGAACAGTTCAACACTCCATCTGTTTCGATAAAGCGATGATATTAACTCCGCAGATGCATCAAGATTATTCGTCAGGAAGATGTATCGTGTACCGTCTTCAGGATTCTCAACGATGAGTTTTCTAAGTTCTTCGGGGTAATCCTTAGAACTTTTATAAACCGTAAAGCATCCGATTACATCCGAAACTACACCTTCCGGCAATCTTCGTTTCCAGGTTTTAGGCTTGATCCGTACATTTGTTTTGGCTCGTACAACGAAGAAAGCGCCTATACGATTTATTGTATTAAGGTTGCTGAAATCGTTATACCCTCGGTCGAATATGTAATACGCTCCTGATTCGTATGGAATCTCAGACATAGCCTTTGAATCGTGAATATTGGCAGATGTAATATGCACAAATGCAGGTACTTCCGCTTCAATATCGTAGAGCGTATGCAACTTTATTCCGCCTTTATGTTTGCGAAATTTAGCCCATTCAAACACTGACAGGCACAGATCAATCGTTGTAGAGTCAAATGCATAAACATGACCGTCAAGTTCGAATATTTTATTGATTCTACGCTTGCGAGCCTCGGCAATCATGAATGTTGCGTACTCTTCGAAGATGCGGTAGTTACGTTGCTCATTAGCCTTACTAAGATTGCTCCGAGTTACAGACTTCCCGATTCCGAGATGGTAAAGTTTTCCAGCATGAGCTTCCATAGCCACAATCAAATCTCTAAGACTATCTCGATTGGATAGCTGACCGAACATCATCGTAAGCAGCTGATTCCAACAGGTATAGCTCTTGATATACTTATCGCCTTCATACTTTGTAACGATACGATTGAATTTACTTCGGTCAAGGAACTTAACTAATTGGGCAAAAATATATGGGTCTTTATGCATAACGGTCTGAAAATTACCACAAAAGTAAATTCAAATCCGTTCGCCCAAAAATCTCCTATAACAAATTGAATTTCAATAATTTCAAAGAACTTCTATGATTTTTTAGTGGACACTAATGTTTTAAGAATTATAAATAGTGTGAGAACCTTTCTTGGCAATATCTCGTGATAAATAGTGCGTATTATTTGTCTGACTGGAAGAAAAATTCTTTACATTTGTATAATCTTTAAAATATCATGCTATGTTAGGTGCAGTTATAGGTGATGTAGTGGGTTCCGTGTACGAGTTTCACAATACCCGCGATTACAATTTCCCGATGTTTTCTCCTTCCAGTAATTATACAGATGATACCGTTATGACCATGGCAGTAGCCGATTGGGCGATGAAGTGCAAGGCGGCAGGCGAAACGGCTTACCCGCATCAGCTACTGGAAGAGTGTATGGTAAAAGTAGCCAACGCCTATCCTTGTCCGATGGGTGGTTACGGAGGTAAGTTCCGTCTGTGGCTTTTTCATCCTCAAAGCCTGACAGACGACACAACCGGAAAGCCGGCAGTACGTCGGTGTCCTTACAATTCCTGGGGAAACGGCTCTGCCATGCGAGTTTCATCCATAGGCTGGCTGTTTGATACGTTAGAAGAAACGGAGAGAGTGGCCGGCATTTCGGCTTCTATCACACACAATCATCCCGAGGGAATAAAAGGTGCGCAGGCAGTAGCGGCAGTCATCTATCTGCACGTACCGGCAGCGGAAAAGAAGAAATCAAACAATATATCGAAAAACGCTTCGGTTACAACCTGAATGAAAGCTGGGAACATTTGCATCAAACCTACCGTTGGGATTCGAGTTGCCAAGGCACGGTTCCGCAGGCACTGATTGCTTTTCTCGAAAGCAAGGACATGGAGAGTGCACTCCGCATGGCAGTTTCCATGGGCGGCGACAGCGATACACTTGCCTGCATCACGGGGGCAGTGGCCGAAGCATACTATCAGGAAATTCCCTCGTTTATAGTGGACAAGGTACTTTCTTTATTGCCTGAAGAATTTCTCAGTCTGCTGAAGCAGTTGGCAGACGGAGCTTATGCCTCATGTTACGCAAAATATATAGCTGGATACACTCCGGCAAAAAACAGAGAATATACCCCGACCGGATTTCCTCGCTGAAACCGGGTGAGGTATTTGTCTTCGGTTCTAATCTGGCAGGACATCACGGTGGTGGAGCAGCACGACTGGCCTATGAACGATTCGGTGCGAAGTGGGGGACAGGCGTTGGAATGACCGGACAATGTTATGCCATACCTACCATGCAGGGAGGAGTAGAAACCATCCGTCCCTATGTAAAAGATTTTGTAGCATACGCCAAAGTACATCCGGAAAATAAGTTCTGGGTAACTCGGATAGGCTGTGGAATAGCAGGATTCAAGGACAAAGAAATCGCCCCACTGTTTACCGATGCACTCGACGTGCCGAACATCATCCTACCCAAGACCTTTTATGATATACTGATGAAGCGATGACGAATAAAACAAGCTGAAACTGTTGGTTGTCTGCTTTTTTCTGTTTATCTTTCGACTGAATAAGATTTGAAAACATAAAATAAAAATTAATATGGGAATCATGAATACTATTTTCGGAAATGTTTCCGAAATGGATATTGCCAGTTTACAAAAGAGTTTGGCGCATTGCTTTGTGAGGGAGAACGTATTGAAAGGGCTTATAAGCTGATAAGGGACAAGTGGGTATTTACCAATAAGCGTCTGATCATTCAGGATGTTCAGGGAGTGACGGGTAAGAAAAGAGAATATTTGTCTGTACCCTATCGTTCCATAGAACGTTTTTCGATAGAAACTGCCGGTACATTTGATATGGATGCCGAAATGAAAATCTGGATAAGGGGATGTGAAGAACCTCTGGAACAGAACTTTGGTAAGGATTCGAACATTATAGAGATAC
>ENA-OQAN01000787-OQAN01000787.1-human-gut-metagenome-genome-assembly--contig:-NODE-787-length-15596-cov-1.514965_pt1 | contig 15596 bp, 24 predicted proteins | sample MGYA00242735_ERZ504527 | MGnify/ENA primary metagenome ERZ504527 (study PRJEB26092, sample SAMD00036230) | human gut metagenome | host: Homo sapiens | study: EMG produced TPA metagenomics assembly of... | reverse complement strand
GTGTCGTTGGATTCGTCTCGTTCGTTGTATGTGAGGGCTGCGGCCGGTCGTACGGTGCGCGTGCAGGTGGTGGAGCCGAAGGGGTCATTGATTCCGTTTGATGCGGTTCGCGCGAATGTGCGTGTGCCGTTTTCGGTGAGTCCGTTGCGTGTGGCGTTGTTGGTGTTGGTGATGGTGTTGGTGGCGTTGTGGCGTCCGGGCTCGCGCCTGTGGAAGGTGCCGTTGAATACGTCGAGTGTGCGTCAGCGTGTGACGTTGGACGTGTTGTTGACGTTCCTGGGTTGTGACTGTTGCGGCGGTGGCGTGGCAGTTGGTGTCTGCAGTGCCGTTGAGTTTTCATACGGATGGCATGTATACGTATGATTACGATCAGTATGATCATGTGGCTCGGGCGTTGCTTGATGGTCATGCGTGGCTTGATTTGGATGTGCCCGACGCGTTGCGCGATGCGGATAATCCGTATGATGTGACGACTCGTCAGCAATTGCTTGCCGATGGTGTGAGTCCGGTGTATTGGGATTATGCGTTTTTCAATGGACGTTGGTATTCGTATTTTGGCGTGGTGCCGGCGTTGCTGTTGTTTGTGCCGTATCGTGCGATAACGTCGTTGTGGGTTGATGGTGGTCTGATGATGCCGTCTGGCGCTGCGGTGCCGCTGCTGATGTTTGTTTTTTGGTGTTCGCGTGCCTGTTGACGATTCGCGTGATCGAGCGTGTGCGTCCGCATGTTTCGCTGGCTGCGGTCAGCATGTTGTGCGTGTTTGTGGTTTTGGCGTCGAACGCCCCGTACTTGTGGTATCGGACGAATTTTTATTCGGTGCCGATTGCGGCGTCCTTGTTGTTGAGCACGTTGGGCTTATGGCTATGGATGGGTGCGGCGCACCCGAACGCGGCCGATGCCGGTGGCGATGGTGGTGCGAATACGGTCGAATCGTTGTCGCTGCCTCGTTTGGCCGCCGGTTCGGTGTGTATTGCCGCGAATGTGGGTTGCCGTCCGTCGTTTGTGGTGGTGGCGTTTGCCGCGTTCCCGTTGTTCTGGCCGCAGATTCGTGCGATTGTGGGGCAGTTGCGTGCCATCGCGTCTGGTTCCGGCGTGCGTGGGCGTGCGCGCACCGTGTTGCATGCGTTGCGCACGCCTTTGGCCGTGCTGGTGCCCGCATTGGTTGTGGTGGTGCCCTTGTTCGCCTATAACATGGTGCGTTTCTCCTCGCCGTTCGATTTCGGTTCGTCGTATCAGCTGACGGTTACGGATATGACGAGTTACCATCAGTCGTGGTCGAATTTTGTTTGGACGGTCGCATATTACCTGTTTCTGCCGTTGCGTTGGACGGATACGTTCCCGTTCCTTGCCGTCGATCCCGCGCCTTTGAAGGATTGGGGGTTTGCGGAGGCGATGCCCGGAGGCCTGTTCGTCATGGTTCCGCTTGCTTTGGCTGCGTTGGCTTGCCCGTTCCTACGTAAGCGCATGCGCGTTCGTGGCCATGCCGGCATGTGGCCACATTGGTGATGTTCCTGCTGTTGGGTTTGCTGATCGTGGCTCTTGACGCGCGGCTGGGTGGCCTTGGATGGCGTTATATCGCCGATTTCGGCTGGCTGTTTGCGTTGGCTTCGCTTCCTTTGATGCTTATTGCGCTGGATTGCGACGTCCGCGGTTTCGCTGGCTGTTGCGCGTGCTGGTGTTGGCGCTGCTGTTGTTCACGTTGTCGTTGACGGTGTTGTCGTTGTTCCTGTACGGCCGCGACGACGAGTTGATTCGTAATAATTCCGGTTTGTTTCATGACGTGCAGTCGTGGTTCACCCTGATGTAAGTTACGGCGTTTTCAGGGTTATTTCAGGGTTTTATCACAATTTTTCCAATAAATCATTCGGCTTGTTCCGAGTTTTCCGGATAACAGTGGCGATGTAACTGTTCGCTGTGAGATGAACCTTGTTGGAGACATCAGTCATGAAATCGCTTCCACTTTTGTCGAACCATCCTCGTGTAAGACGCTGGACCGCGGCCGTCGTCGCATCAGCCGTCGCATTGGGCGTCTGCCTCGCCAGCTACGACAATGTCGATGCGGCCATCAGACAAAACAGGATTGAACGACTGAACGCACGTATCGAGAACGTGTACACAGCCGACTATCAGGATATGGCCGACGACAAGCTCGAGCAGGAAAAAAGCAAGTCCTCCGCAACAGAGGATGACATGTTTGTCACCGAAGATCCGTACGGCACCAACACCACGTCACTGTATGTGTATTTCACTACCGACGACGCGGTTGCCGTCTCCTATACCGTGCATGCAGACGCTATACGGATTTCACCCGTGACGCCTATCAGGAATCGCAATACAGCAAAACCCACGAATTCCAGCTGCTCGGCCTCATTCCCGGCGAGAAGAACACCGTCGCCATCACGCTGACCGATGCCGACGGCAAGTCCCGCACGCATGCCATCGAACACAGGGGCGCATCCCTGCTGGGCAATGAGGAGGTGCAGTTGGAGAAGACCGTCGCAGCCGATTCAGTTGAGGATCTGGGCGGCGGCCTGTATGCGATTCTCGGCAATGATTCCGACGAACAGGATTTCATGTTCTACTACGATACGAACGGCGTGCTGCGCGGTGAGATTCCGGTGCTCTACTATCGTTCGCACCGTCTGCTGTTCGATGATGACGGTCTCATGTGGTTCTCCGCGTCCACGCATCATATGGTGGCGATGAACCGTCTCGGCAAGCTGGAGAAGATCTACGATCTGGGATCCGACTACATTCTGCATCATGATTATGCGATGGATTCCAACGGCGACATCGTGCTGCTGGCCACCGAGCTCGGCCGTGACGACAACGCCGTGCAGGATCAGGTCATCAAGCTCAGCACTTCCACCGGAAGTGTAACCCGCTTGGTGGATTTCGGTGAGCTGTTCGCCGACTATAAGGCCTCCACCACGCATGCGGGAACCGACGAGTCGGATTCGAGCGCCCAGAATCGTTGGGATTGGCTGCACTGCAATACCATTCAATTGTTGGATGACGGTTCCGCATTGTTCTCCGCCCGTGAGACGTCCACCATCATCAAGGTGGATGATCTGGAATCAGATCCGACGCTTGATTATATGATCGGCGAGCCATCCGTGTGGTCAGGCACCGAGGAGGCCAGCAGTTTCCTGACGAAGTCCGGTGATTTTTCGGATACCGGCGGACAGCATTCCATCACGTATGTCGCCGATGATTCGCTGCCTGACGGCCAGTATTACATGTATATGTTCGATAACAATTTCGGCACTTCGTTGACGCGTCCTGATTTTGACTGGTCGGTGATCGACGGCATCTCCACCGAACTGTCTTCAGACAGGGCGAAGTCGCAGTATCGCAGGTATCTGGTCGACGAGAATGCAGGCACGTATACGGAAGTGTCGTCATTTAACGTGCCGTATTCGCCGTATGTCAGTTCCGCACAGGAATTGGACAACGGCCAGATTCTCATCGATTCGGGCATGAAGGGCCTGTTCGGCCAGTACAACAAGGATGGCGATCTGTTGGCGCAGTTCAAGATGACGTTGAACAGTGCGTACATCTATCGCGTGTACAAGTACGATTTCTCGGGATTCTATTTCGCCTGACATCCTGTCCGCAGGCTTGACGGGGCCGGGAATCTAAACTCCTTGTGGGGGTTTGGATTTCCGGCCCCTTTTCGTATGCAATGGGTTCGGCACGCCCGTACAATGGTTGCCATGGGTTTTTTCGATTCGCTGTTTTCATCCAAACGTCCCGAAGCGACGCATGACGTCACGTTCACGCTAGATCAGGCAGGCCACACGTATGAGGATGGCAATGTCGGTCTGGAGCCGACATCGTTGACGATCACTCCGGAAAGCAAACGTGTGGCTGTGATCGGGTTGAATGGTTCCGGTAAGACCACGTTGCTGCAGCTGTTGGATGGCGCATTGTCTGCGACGTCCGGTTCGGTGCGTATCGACGCGAATGGTGCTGCGTATGATCCGTCGGTGAAACGTGATCTGAAACGTATCGAATCGATGATCGGTCGCGTTCGTCGCGAGGAAATTCCGAACAGTTATTACAAAGCGGATTCCATTCGCGAGGCGATTGATGGACCGTTGAAGAAGCATAAGGTGCCGGAAATCGAACGCCAGGCGATCATCGGCAATCCTGTTCGCGCATTTCGATCTGGCGGCGGTCGCACGTGAGCCCGCCTCCGCATTGGATAGCGAGAAACGTCATCTGCTGGCGATCGCTTCCGCATTGAGCTTCTCCCCCGCGGTGATCGTTGCCGACGAGCCGACCAAGGGTTTGGACGAGGTGGCGTCCGCGCATGTGGCGAAAGCTCTGTTCAGTTACGACAAACAGGTAGTGTTCGCCACGCATGACACGGAGCTGATCACACGCGCGGAATATGCGATCGACCGCACGCTGGTGGTCGACGATCATCAGGTGGTGTTCGACGGTGGCCCGCATGAGGCCGTGGCCTTTTACACGGACCTCATCCGCGCTAAATATGAGGCTTCCAAAGCCTGACCATACCCACGGATTATTCCCGTTCCCCACATGTTGCGCTCCTTCATCGGTGTCGACGATGGAACCACAACATGTTTCAGCCGATCATTGTGTTGACGGTGTCAAGCACCGTCTGAACGTTATGCCTGAATTCGTCGGGTTCCGGCAATAACGAGATCGCGAGATAGCCGTTCGACGTCATATCGAAGAAATAGCCGGGCTGTCCTGAAATTCCGTGCTTTTCGATCATGGACAACACCAGTTCGTTCTCGTCAAGCACGCTGGGCACGCGCAAAAGCACATTCCATCCGCCTTCGGCACGCAACACGCTGACCATGCCCTGCTCGTCATCATCCAGCATGGTATGCAAGGCTGCGAGGTTGGTCTGCGACGCGCTCTCGCACGCGCGCGGTCTGCGCGGCTGCGGCGCCCAGCATGGCGGGGATCTGTTTGGCGATGATCTCACTCATTGGCAGATAGTCGTCGGCGACCACGTCGAGTCTGCGCTTGGCTCATCCACTTCAGCCGCCGGGCCGGACACTTGGATCCAACCCACTTTGGCATGTGGCGCGGCCAACGTCTTCGAGAACCCATCCAATGCGAATGTGAGCGTGCCGGTCTCCCCCGCGAGACGCGCGTTGCCATCGAATGGTTCAAAGATCATAGTCGTAGAACACCTCATCGGCGATGATGGCCACCTCATGGTCATGACAAAGCCGCACAATGGCCTCACGTTCCGACGCTTTGACGTACGATCCGGTCGGATTGTTGGGATTGATGAGCACCAGCGCGCGGATGCGGCCGCCATCTTCACCTTCAAGCGCTTCGCGTAGTTCGGCCACGTCGATGTACCAGGATCCGTCGAAACGTTGCTGGTACTCGATCATGTCGACGCATTCGAGTCGTGCGATCGATTCGATGAGCGGATATCCCGGCTTCGGTGCGAGCACGGCGTCACCTGCATTGCAGAGCAGTTTGATCAGCCATGAGTACGCTTCGGACGTCGAGCTCAATATGTATAGGTCGTCGGCGGTAGCGGTATTGCCTTGTTCATGCAGGAATGCGGCCAGCGCTTCGCGTGCGTATCGTTGCCCGCGTGGCTCCGCTCCGTAGATGTCCGGCAATAGTTCCGACGCGAGCGCATGTTTGGTTGGATTGGAGTCGTTGAGTTTGCCGAGTGTGATGCCGTTTGCTTTGGCTTCCGCTTCGGCTTTGGCGATGGGATTGGGCTCGCTGATATCGACTCTGGAGGAAAAACGCATGGTCTCCACCATACTCTCTGGGTTGCGCAAGTGTTGCATCGAGCAAGAAGGATGCATTCGCCATGCGATCATCAGAGGAATAACAAGAGCCGTCCGACGGATGCATCGGACGGCTCTCGCTTATATGAAGGTTAGGAACCTTTATGGTTCACGACATCACTTCTGCTTGATGCTTGCGTAGTACGCAGCGCCGATGATGCCAGCCTCATTGTGCAGCTTGGCTGCGACGATCGGGGTCTTGATGTCGATGTACGGCAGGAACTTCTCGGACACGCGGGACACGCCACCGCCGACGACGAACAGCTGCGGATCCAAGTAGAACTCCAACAGGGAATAATACTTGGTCAGACGCTTGGCCCACTTCTTGTAGCCATATCGAGCTTTTCACGAATGGAGGATGCCGCGTACTTCTCGGCGTCACCCTTGCCCTTGAGCAGTTCCAAATGGCCGAGCTCAGTGTTCGGAATGAGCTCGCCGTTGAAGATCAGCGCGGTGCCGATGCCGGTGCCCAGCGTGGTGGCGACGACCAGGCCGTCCTGGCCCTTGGCTGCGCCGAACTGCTGTTCGGCAAGACCGGCCGCATCAGCGTCGTTCACCACGGTGACCGGACGGCCGCAAGCTCGGAGAACACTTCGGTGACGTCCACGCCAACCCAAGACTGGTCCAGATTGGCCATGTAGCCGAGCTTCTCGCCAACATGAATCGGAGCGGGGAATGCGATGCCGACCGGAGCGGACTCAGGAACCTCAAAATGCTCGAGCTGCTGGCGAACGATTTCGCCAACGGCCTTCGGAGTGGAAACCTCCGGGGTGAGGATCTTCAGACGCGGTTCAGCAAATTCGCCCTTCTCGAGGTTAACCGGGCTGCCTTAATGCCGGAGCCGCCAATGTCAACGCCAAATGCCTGTGCAGTTTCAATCATCTTCGACCTCTCCTATCAAGGTACATAGTGTATATCGAACCGGTAAACGCCATAGTAACTCGCCCCATGCCCCAAAACGCGCCGACAATACACAATTGGTGAATACGATTGCATAATCTGTCGCAATGAAACGCAAATATTTGCGATTGTTTTCTGCAAACGATTCGCCCCATGCCAACGCAACGCATCGGCATGGGGCGAATCATAAGGAAACAGCCGTCTGAAAAACGGCGCGACAACATTACTTGAGCGGCGGCATCGGCTTCCAATCCGGATCATGCAGCAGCTTGCGCGAATCCCACCAACCTTGACAATCTGCACCAAGCCGGTCTTGGCATGCTCACGGTCCACCATCACCAAGCGAATGACCTCCTTGGCGGCGGTCAGCAACGTGCCAAAGCCGAACATCAGCGGACGGTAATCGCCGAACGACATGAAATAGCGTGCCATGTAGCCACGGTTGCGCATGATGTGGTAGCGGTTCATGTCGGAAGTGGAGTTGAGCTGACGCACGCCGGCGATATCCCAGTTGCCGATCTCGCGCGTACGTCGCAGGATCACGTCAGGCACCACGATCGGATTGGTGACCTTGCTGGCGCGATAGCCGTACATCGTATCGTCCCAGTAGATGAAGAAGCGGGGATCCGGCAAACCGATCTGTTCCACGATATTGCGGCGGAACAGGCCGCCTTCAAAGCATAAGGTGTCCATCACACGATAGCCGGGACGCCCGAACGCGGCCGGAGCGATCGGATTGGGAATGCCAAGAGGCACGATGAAATCGTACTGCCAGTAGAACGGGCCTCCGTCGTAGTCGTATCGGCTTCCCTGGATCACATCATGGCTGCCGGTCCACTTGGCGAGCCTTTCGATGGCCTCAGGCATCACGGCCACGTCGTCGTCCATCACCCAGAACCACTCCGCACCCAGCTCGTATGCCTTCTTCACACCTGCGGAGAAGCCGCCTGCGCCGCCGAGGTTGTCGGATTGCGGCGCGTACACCACACGGCTTTCGTTGCCCGACTGGTCGGCGATGGTATTGCCCCACTGCGCGGTGACCGCTTCACGGAAATCGTCGACCATGCCTTGGGTCGCCTCGCTGTGCTCGTTGTCCACGACGATGATACGCCATGGCGCCACAGTGAGTTTTTCGATGGATTCGAACAAGGTGGCGAGCAGCTGCTGACGCCTGTACGTCACCACGACGATAGCCAGCTTTTCGATGGTGTTCTTCGCAACTTGCTTTCAGTCATACGTTCCATTCTTGCACTCGCCCTCAACCGAACATCGCCTGTGTTCGCATCATGCGGCACGATTCCATTCGACGGACGGGCTCTTGCACATTTCGTGCGGCTTTGCCATAATGTACGGCGTAATGCAGGGAACCCGTGTTCGTCGGGTTGAGATGGGCCAAGTGAGGCCTGAACCCTTTGAACCTGATGGTTAACACCAGCGTAGGGAGGCATGTCTAGTGACTGCTGTGACATCAACAACCGATTTCGATTATGAGTTCGACGCCGCCAAAGGCATCCAACGCGACAATCTTCCGCCGTTCGCGCAGCGCATGCGCAAGGCCGCCGACCTGGTTTGGGAGGAAGCTACCAGCAGCCGTTCATCCGCGAGCTTGGCGAAGGCACACTGCAACGCGAGCGTTTCGCCTTCTATCTGCTGCAGGATTTTCGTTATGTGAACGATTACGCCAGAGTGCACGCTTTGGATTAGCCAAGGCCACCGACCCTGAAATCATGGCGTTCATGCTCAAGGTGCAGAACGGCGCCCTGCAGGTCGAGACCGAAGTACACCGCTCCTACTTGGCCAGCTATGGCATCACCGAAGAGCAGATGAACAATGTGCGCCAGTCGGCCTTCGCGCGTGCCTACACGTCGAATATCCTTTCCATCGCCTATGGCAAGGATATTCTCGACATTCTCGTGGCCGTGCTGCCGTGCGCCTGGTGTATGCGGATTACGGTTATCGTCTTGCCGCCGAGTTCGCGGACACGCTCGACGACAATCCGTACAAGAGCTGGGTCGACATGTATAAGACCAACGAGTTCTGGCAGGATTCCGTGTGGCTGCTCGAACATATCGAGAAACTGGTGGCCGACGCGAGCGAGGAGCGCAAGCGCGAGCTGATCGACATTTTCGTGACCGGCGTGGAGAACGAATACATGTTCTGGCCAGCGCGTACGACATGCAGTACACATGGAAGCCCGAATGGAATCAGGCGCGCTGATAGCACTCCTTCATGGGGTTTCCTGACTTTCGATTGTTTATTTTCATTGCAGCAAGGCGGGTGTCTTCTGATTGGTTTTCAGAAAGCACCCGCCTGTTATGTTTGGTCGCGTCAGTTTCCCGCTTTACTCGCGCACGAGGCGGATATGTTCCACGTCGTCGCGATGGGAGCGGCGGTAGAGCACGAAACGGTTGCCGATGACCTGCACGAGTTCCGCGTTCAGTTCTTCAGCAATCCCTCGCCTGCCTCCTTGGCGGTCAGACCGGATCCGTCGAGCACGGAGCACTTGATGAGCTCACGCTTTTCGATGGTTTCGTCCGCCTGCTTGATGGCGTTTTCGCTCAGATCGTTCTTGCCGACCTGGATGAGCGGATTGAGCTTGGTGGCCAGGCCTCGCAGCTGCTTGACCTGCTTTTTGGTTAATGCCATAACTAATTCCATTCTTATCTATGATGCTTGCTCAAGAGTAGCGTGAGGACGGTAAAATCCGCCGACTGCCTTCAGTTTAGTCCAGCGATCAGAACCAACGCAGCCACATATGCCACAACCACACGCCCGCGGCAATGTCTCGTTTGGCGATGCTCATCACGCGCCAATGTGTGCGTGCGATACCCTCTTCATAGCATCGCGCGTCAAGTGCGAGACTGAGATTGTCGGCATGGCGTATCGCCCCTGCGAACACCGGAATGATGATGGAAACCATCGCCTTGATACGCTGCACGAACGTTCCCGTTCTATGCTGCCACCTCGAGCCGCCTGTGCGTCCGCAATGGCTTTCGCCTCGCTTCCCAGAGTGGGCAGGAACCGCAGTGCGAGGCTCATCACCAGTGCGATCTCCTGCACGTGCACGCCTATTTTTGCGAAGGGTTTGAGCAAGGCTTCGAACGCGTCGGTGATGGCCGTAGCGTGGTGGTGGCGAGGAACACCACTCCGACGACGATGACCACAACGAATCGGCAGGCATACAATATGGCGATGCGCACACCGTCGTCGGTGATTGGAATCGGTCCGATGTTCGTAAGAACATTGCCGGATTGTACGAAGAACACATTGAGCAGTCCGCAGAACACGAACAATGCAAGGAACATGTGAATCGATTTGAACAGTTGTTTCACGCCGATGCCTGATGTCGCAACGATCATGCCGGTCAACAGTGCGGCCACCAGTAACTGCCAGAAAGAGCGGATGGCGAATGCGGAGAACATGACCGCCAACGCGCCCACCATCTTCACGCGCGGGTCAAGCCGTTCCATAAAACTGCGGTTTTCACGGACGTCTCCCTTTGCATGTCCGGAGCCAAGCGTGTGCAGATTCTTCGAACCTGCCGATTCGACAGCAGAACCAGGCTCGGCATCACGAACTTTTCCACCAACGTTCCGGTCAGCGTCAAGTGCGATCACCCGATCGGCGAGCACGTCGATTTCCGTTTGCGAATGGGAATGATGAGTATGGTGATGCCTTGTGCGTGGAGGGTTTGGATGAGATTGTGCACGCAGGTTGTGCCTGCCTCGTCAAGTCCCGCGGTCGGCTCGTCCATAATGAGAATCTGCGGTTGGCATGCGATGATGCCCGCTATGGCGGCAAGTCGTTGTTGTCCGCCGGAAAGTCGAATGGCGAACGATCGGCAAGATGTTCGATATGCAGCAGCGTCATGGCTTGATTGACGCGTTCGGATACCTGCGTTTCGTCAAGATGTTGGTTGCGTGGTCCGTAGGCGATATCCTCGGCTACGGTTTCGGCGAAAAGCTGACGTTCGGGGTGCTGCATGACGTAGCCGATGGTGGCGCGCAGTTTCTCGCGGTCCGCACGCTTGAGCGACTGCATATTGCCGTTGGCGCGTTGGCGTGCGACGGGAATGGTGTTGACGGTAATGCTGCCAGATTGCGGCTGTTCCAGCGCGCAGAGAAGACGCGCGAGGGTGGTTTTGCCTGCACCGTTATGCCCTGTGATGGCCACGGTTTCACCCTCATTGATGGTTATGGAAAGCTTATCGAGCACAGGCTTGCTACTGTTTGGATATTGATATATCAGATTATGGATTTCAATGATTGGTACAGCTGATGTTGCTTCGATGCGCCATTTGCAATATTGGATTTGGCAATTGGGTTGTCTTCTTGCGCTGTGCCTGATTCGTCCATTTCCGGAATACTTGCAGTATTACCGCGAGCGCTTTGCACGATACGCCCGTTATCCAAGCGAATGATGCGGTCGGCATTGACGAATTCGTCACGATGGTGGGTGACGAGAATGATGGTTGTGCCGTGCTGCTGCAATTCGTCAAGAATATGCATGATGTCGGCACGGCCTTGCGGATCGAGCATGGCGGTAGGCTCGTCGAGCACGAGGATTTCGGGATTCATGGCAAGCATGCCGGCGATGGCGACGCGCTGTTGTTGGCCTCCGCTCATTCGCGTGGGATCGGCTTCTCGCCGTTCGCTCATGTCAACTGCGTCAAGTGACATGGCGATCCGCATATCGATATCATCATGCGCAATGGCGAGGTTTTCCGGACCGAAGGCAACATCATCCTCGGTAATGGTGGTGACGATCTGATCTTCCGGATGTTGGAAAACCGCCCCGATACCATGCCGGGCGCTGCGGTAAGCGTCAGCGTGCGCGCCGGTTTCATCGAAGACGTTGTTTCCCAACAGCGTGACATGTCCGGCATCGGGTGCCGCAAGTCCTGCGATGATGCGTGAGAGTGTGGATTTGCCCGACCCGTTTGGTCCTGCCAGGCACACGCGTTCTCCTTGGCGAACGGTCAGGTTCACACCGTCGAGTGCCCAAGTCGCGCCGGAGTCGTAGGTGAAACGAATATCGTGCAGTTCGACCGCGATGGTGTTCGTGGCGCTGTCAGGATTCATGGAAAAAGTCTTTCATATAACGGAAGGAACCTTCCATAGGTCGGAAGGTTCCTTTCTATTCATCAATATGGTGAACGAGGCTCAGCGGTTCAACAGGTTGGAGATCGGCTTGTAGATCAGGAAGGTGACCACACCATGGATGGTGAATTTCAACGCGTTGAACGGCAGAAGCGCCGGCACGATCAATGCCACGACCTGTGCGGTGGTCATATGCGCGTAGAACGGTGTGACGATTATATTGCCCACAATCGCCATCGCCAAGGCTGCGATCGCACCGACGATGATGCCGATGACCGCGCCTTTGCGGGTCTTGTTCCTGCGGTAGATCAGTGCTGCCGGCACGGATAATGCCAAAGCCACGAGCACGGCCGATAAGCGTGCCCATGTTGGTAAACAGGTGCGGCAGGAAACCAAGCACGCTGACGATTACCGCCGCCGCTGGCCCGTAGGCGAAACCTGCCACCAGGCCGACAATGCCGGATGGATCATATTTCAGCCATTCAACGCCTGGCACAATGGGAAATTCCACAAAGCTGACGGCCATCGACAGCGCCACGAACAGCGCATACATGGCGATGCGTTTGGTGGACCAGCGTCCAGAGTCGGCCACGCCTGTGGAATGCGCGTTGTCGGGGCGCGTCATGCTTTCGCTGGCGATTTCGGCGTCGTTGTTTTGGGTATTGTTTGGTGAGGATACACTCATGTTGAGCCCCGTTTCTTCCATCCGGACTTTGACCGTTGGCTCCGGATTCTCACCGGATCAGCCGCTTTCGCGGGTCGCGGGCTTCGGCATGGGACCGTTATGAACGTCAGTCGTACCGTTACCGCCAGTAAGGATTTTCACCTTCCCTGAAACTTGCACGATTATATATACGCCTATCGTCGGAAATATGCAAACCGCGTCTCACTGGCGTCTATTATCAGCAGGCATCAATCTTTAATCCGGAAACCATGATCTTAGCCTCATATGCCTTTTGCCTATGGCATGAACGTCGCCTCATGGTGTGTTGCCGCAGTGTGCGCTTTGCCTGTTGCTTTCGTATCGTGTGCGTTCAAGCAAGCGGCAGGTACGTTGATTGTTATGCCAGCAGGTCGAGCAAGTCGTCTTTGCTGAGTGTGCCGACGCCTCCAGATGCGGTGCCGTCGGTGAACTGTTGGGCAAGCTCGCTTTTCTTCTCCTGCAGTTTGAGGATGCGTTCCTCAATGGTGTCTTTGGCTACGATCTGGTACACGTTCACATCCTGCGTCTGTCCGATGCGGTGCGCACGATCGGTGGCCTGGTTCTGCGCGGCCGCGTTCCACCACGGGTCGGCGTGCACCACTACGGACGCACCCACAAGGTTCAGCCCCGTATTGCCCGCTTTGAGCGAGATGAGGAACACGGAACATCGTTGCCATTGAATTCGTCCACCAGTTCCACACGGCGTTTCTTCGGTGTCTCGCCGGTATGGTGTAGAAGTCCACGCCCTGTTCAGCCAAACGTGTACCAATCAGGTCAAGGAATGAAGTGAACTGCGAGAATACGAGCACTTTCTTGCTTTCGTCCATGCACGTGGATACGAGTTCGCAGATGGCGTCAAGTTTGGCGGAAGCGTTTTTCGCATCCGCATAGACGAGTCTCGGATCGCAACAGATTTCGCGCAACAGTGTGAATTCCGCAAGGATTCGAATCTTCTTCGTATTGAAGTCGGCGTCCTTGGTTTTGGTAAGGGTGGCGCGCAACCGTTGCTCGTGCGCCGCATAGAGTTTGCGCTGTTCGCCTTCCAGTTTGACGGTGAGCACGTTTTCGAACTTGTCAGGCAGATCGGTCAGCACGTCTTTTTTCAGACGTCGTTTAATGAACAGTCCGACCAAAGCCTGCAGTTTGTCAGCCATGACGGAATGTTCAGAACCGGGTGCATGATCGGCTGCTCGTATTTTTCTCGGAACTTCGTGTAGGTTCCCAGCAATCCGGGCATGAGGAAGTCGAAGATGCTCCACAGTTCGCTCAACCGGTTTTCGATGGGGGTTCCCGTCAATGCGAACCGGTGTTCGGCGGTGATCTGTTTGACGGCTTTCGCCAACTTCGTGGCATGGTTTTTGATGTATTGCGCCTCATCGAGCGCCATCAATGCGAACCGGCAGGCGGCGTAATCATCCACGTCGCGGCGCAATAAATCGTATGAGGTGATCACCACATCGGTACGCTGCATATCGTTGGATTCCGAGGGGTTCTTCCATTGCTGTGCCACGGCTGCGATGAGCTTGCGCCGTTGCGCTTTCGTGCCGGCCACGACTTCGATGGTCAGATCTTGCGTGAATTTTTCGCATTCGGCGGCCCAGTTGTATACCAAGGACGCCGGGCAGACGATCAAACGCGGGACCACTGCCCTTGCGAGCTTCCACCAGTGACAGCAATTGCACGGATTTGCCCAAACCCATTTCGTCGGCGAGAATGCCGCCGAAGCCTTTGTCCCACAAGGTGGAAAGCCATTGGAAGCTTCCACCTGGTATGGGCGCAGTACGTTTTTGAGGTTGCGGGGCACTTCGTATCGTTTTGGTCGATGATTTTCACATCGTTGACATAGTCGACGAACGATTCGCTTTTGCCGTCGTCATCAACTTGAGCATCCAAGAGGAACGCCCGATATCCGGGAATGGTGATTCTCCCGGAATCAATCTGTTGCTCATCAAGGTCAAGATCTGTGGCAATCTGATCAAGTTCATGCAGATCGGCATTCTTCAGATCAACGAACGTACCGTCCTTGAATCGATGGTAGCGGCGGTTCCTGCGGTAGGAATTCAGCAACGCGCCGACCTCGTTCATCGGCACTTCGTCGGCTATCGGCGAAATCTCAACCAGATTCGAGTCGATGGACAGTCCGACCTTCACCGTAGGGCTGCCTGGCATCATCATGCCGTCGAACGCGGCCGTGGAGAACACCTGCCCGACCGAACGCAAGATATCCACGCCTTCGGTGAGCAAGAGCAGAATAGTCTGTTCGTCTTCCTCACGAATCCGCGCCATGTCAATGGAACTCCATGTCGGGAAAAGCTGGCGAACCACCTGCACCGCGAATGATTCGCGAGCCGTATCTCGTCTGATGAGCGCCGCTTTCGACCGCGAGTCCGGATTAATCACGCCTCGTAGCGCTTTGGCGGTCGGCACCAACTGGAACACGAAATCGCCGTATCGTGCCACAGCCTCGCAGGTGATGCCCTGCAGATCACGGTCCAAGTAGAATTCGATCTGGCAGTCGACTCCCATCCGTTCGGCGACTTCCTGCGGAATGTCGAAACCAATGCCCGCCTCGGTAAGTTTTGGCAGTATTGTTCGTGCGAACATGGGCCAGTCGTTTTCCGCAATGAACACACCATGCTAACGTTCGACGCGCACAACGTCATCAACGCGTCCACTGCGGGAAGGATGCTGTCGGTGCAACGGAAGAATCCGCTCACTGGCATCATATGGGAATCCGTCGGAGTGCCGTTATGTTCGGCACTCATGAGATACACGCCCCGCTGCCCGACAATCCGATCCGTGATGGTACGGTTCGACGTGATACGCACGCCCGACGAAGCGCCTTCCTTCACATATTCGGCGATGAACCGAAATTGCGGATTTGCCATCAAATATGGCGATAGTATGCGATCTGGACTCCCTGGCGTGGTCACTTCGACGTAGTCCGGAGCGGTGTCATCCGTATGGGCGAAATCATCCGGAGTGAGCTGCCGCGCCCTCTCACGTTCCTCATGCTTGGGAGCTTCCCCCCAGCCCACGTGCTATCAGCACGTCTTCGATGTAGTCCTGTTGCGATTCCGCTCCGAACAGGTTCGC
>ENA-OQAN01000784-OQAN01000784.1-human-gut-metagenome-genome-assembly--contig:-NODE-784-length-15653-cov-4.664691_pt1 | contig 15653 bp, 20 predicted proteins | sample MGYA00242735_ERZ504527 | MGnify/ENA primary metagenome ERZ504527 (study PRJEB26092, sample SAMD00036230) | human gut metagenome | host: Homo sapiens | study: EMG produced TPA metagenomics assembly of... | reverse complement strand
AGAACTTGCTACAGGTATGGAACACGTTTTGCGGATTCTGGAATCAGAGAAGGTGGATGAGTGCTATATGCATCTGGAAGCAGATGGATATGTGGGAGACTTGTATTAAAGAATTACATGAGAAATGTGTGCTTGGGTAATGATGAGCAAAGTGAATATTCTGGTGCTAAACAGGCAAGGAAGATTCTTGAACAGGCAGCTGCTTTATTTGCCAGTGGAACTATGAACAATGAGGACAAAACTACTTTCATGGATGAGATGACGAGACTTTATCTGGCATCTAAAAGAACAGAAGGAAATGGTAAGAAAAAATGAACTGTTTTGTTTTCTTGCTTGCTAGAAAAGAAGGATAGAACGTATAATAGTGTTAATGATCCAGAGAGGTTTACTCTGGGAATAGAATTATTCGCACCAATGGTGCGAGTATAGATTAGGAGTGAAAGAATGGTAGAAGATACTATGTTTTCCGGGGAATCGAAAAATATTGAGTACAAGGTATCCTTACCTGATAAAAGTGAAAAGTACATGAAGACAATCGTAGCTTTTGCCAATACACAAGGTGGCAAGCTGATTGTTGGAGTAGATGATAAAACACACCAGATTGTTGGTGTGGAAAATGATGTGTTGTTTCAGCTGATGGATGGAATTGCCAATGCAGTTTCTGATTCCTGTGTGCCACAGATCATTCCTGATATTGAGCCGCAGACGGTAAACGGGAAAACAGTTATTGTTGTATCAGTAGAAGCAGGAAAGAATAGACCATATTATCTAAAATCAAAGGGAAAAGATAATGGTACTTATATCCGTGTTGCAGGTACATCAAGGTAGGCATTTTCAGAGAAAATAAAAGAATTGGAGATGGAAGGAGACAGAATCTCCTGGGATGAACTTACCTGTGTAGGATATCCAGTTTCAGAAGAAGCTACAGAGAAACTTTGCCAGGATATTGAAAAGTTCCGGAAAAAAGCAGGAATGTCAGAGCATTCTGTGAAGAAAGATCAGCTGATAAACTGGAAGATCTTAAAGCAGAGTGAGGGACAGCTTCTGGCAACGAATGCCTATGCGTTGCTGACATCAGATTATTTCTCATTTTCTAAAACCCAATGTGCGGTATTCAAGGGAATAGATCGTGCAGTATTTCTTGATAAGAGAGAATTTATAGGACCAATCTATACACAAATCGAAGAAGCAGTAGATTTTGTATTGAGAAATATTCGACTTGGAGCAACAATTGACGGATTGGTGCGAAAAGAGAAATATGAGCTACCACCGGAAGCAATCAGGGAAATGATCATTAACGCCCATTGTCACTGTAACCTGTTGGATGAATCTTGTATTCAGGTCGCAGTTTATGATGACAGACTGGAGGTGACTTCTCCGGGTGGATTATATAACGGATTAACTTATGAGGAAGTCATGAATGGTCATTCGAAGATCCGGAATAAAGGCATTGCCAATATATTCAGTCAGATTGGACTTGTAGAAGCATGGGGAAGCGGAATAAAAAGAATCCTTAATGCTGCAGAAGAGTATGGACTTTCGAAGCCGAGATTTCAGGAATTCGATAATATGTTTCGGGTAGAGCTGTTCCGTAGTTCATTTCCGATGACAAATGGAAAAGAAAACATCGGAGAAGCATCGGAGGTAGTGTGGAGAACAGACCTCAACAATACACAGCAAAAGATTATAAAGTTACTTTCAGAAGATCATCAATTATCAGCAGTTAAGTTAGCTGAAAAAATTGGGGTTGCCAGTCGAAATATTGAGAACAATATTAAGAAGTTAAAAGAGTATAGTATTCTTATAAGACATGGATCTCCAAAGAATGGTTACTGGGAGATTGTAGATAAAGATCTACAGGAGTGAGAAGTAAATTAGTCCAAGATAGCTCAAGATTAGTCCAAGAGAATATATATATAAATAACAAAAATAGATTGACATTTTGTAGTAATCAGTAGTAAACTGTACTTGTGGAAGGGAAGTGATATGTTTGGCTAGAAAAACACCAAAAGATGGCAAAGAAGAAAACATACGAGTACGGGTGACTCCAGAACAAAAACAGAGACTTGTTGAGTATGCAGAAAGACACTATCAGAGCATGAGTGGTGTTGTATGTCAGGCATTGGATCTCCTGTACGCAAGAGAAGAACAACAAAATAATAAAGAGTAAAATGGAGTTATTTTGGAGTTTATTTCTTCATAAGCGGTGCGAAAAACGCAAAATCAGAACGCATGTTCGAAATATAAACCTCTAATAACAGCCTTTGCGTGTCATGAAACGCAGTCCGCAAAGGAGTTCGAGTAACGGACTAAAATGCCGAAAGCCTGTATTTATGCGGGTTTTCGGCATTTGTTTTATCGAATGACTCTAGTTTGGCTCTATTTGTGGGGAGAGTAATAGCAAGATTAAGGAGTAAAAGAATGTAATTACTCTGTTAGTAAATTGACACAAGTTGGCTGTAGAGTATAATTATAGTAAAAGTACAGCAGAAGCTGTCGCAAAGATATTTATAAAAAATGTTGTGGAGGTATTGAACATTAATGAATGTAAAATTAAAATCTGCAAGCAAGCGACTGTAGCCTGGAGGGTGGGAGAAAGATGAAGAAGTGCAAATTAGTACAGAATATAAGAAATTTCAAATTTTGTTATTTTATATTTTGCATAATGATATGTTTGGTTGTTTTTCCTGTTTCCACATCTGCCCAAGAAAATTCTGATCATGTTATCCGGGTAGGATCTTTTGAGGAAACTTATAATGTAGTCAATGAAAAGGGAGAAAGAAGCGGCTATGGTTATGAGTATCTTCAAGATATTGCAGGTTATGCAGGATGGACATATAAATACATAACAAGTGATTGGAAAAACTGCTTTACACAGTTGGAAAATGGAGAGATTGATATTCTTGGTGGCATTTCCTATACAGACGAACGTGCTGAAAATATGCTTTTTTCCGATATGCCTATGGGGGAAGAGAAATACTACATCTATACGGATGCATCCAATATGGATCTTACGGCAGGAAATTTGGATTCTTTTGAGGGAAAAAATATTGGTGTGTCTAAAGATAATATAGTGGAGGATGTGCTTAATGAATGGGAATCAAAATATGGTCTGCATACGAAGCATATCAATGTTTCTACAACCACAGAAATTATGGACAAACTGTCGAAACATGAAATTGACTGCTTCGTTTCGGTAGAAGAATCCCGTTGGGAAGAATCGGATATTTCACCGCTTACAAGTATTGGAGAGACAGAAATCTATTTCGCTATAAATCCAGAACGTCCGGATATCAAAGAAGCATTGGATAGTGCTATGCGCAGAATCAAGGATGACAACCCATTTTACACAGATGATCTCTACAGGCGTTATCTTTCTGCACAGAGCAGCTCGTTTCTTTCAAAAGAAGAAAGTGAGTGGATCGGGCAGCATGGTGCAATCCGGATAGGGTATCTGAATCAGGATGGAGGTATCAGCAGTGTAGATCCATCAACAGGTAAACTGACAGGTGTTATTACAGATTATGTGGATCTTGCAGAAAATTGTCTGCAAGGTCAGACTCTGGAATTTGAATTAAATGGATATGATACAAGAAGTGAACTGCTTCAGGCATTGCAGGATGGAAAAATAGACCTGATTTTTCATGCAAACCAGAATCCATACTTTGCAGAAACAAATGGATTTGCTTTGTCGGATACGCTATTGACTCTCGATATGGCAGCAATTACGGCAAAGGATTCTTTTGATGAAAATAAAGAGAATATAGCTGCCGTTGAAGAAGATGATTTTGCATTGAAAGCATATCTTTCATACAATTATCCGCAATGGAAGGTTGTGGAATATGAAACATCAGATGCAGCAGTAAAAGCAATGCAGAAAGGGGAGACGGATTGTATTGTAAGCAATTCAGGTACTGTTTCAGACTATTTGAAAAATAATAAGCTTCATAGTGTTTTCCTGACAAAAGAAGCTGATGTTCCATTTGCTGTTCAGCAGGGAGAACCGGTTCTTTTGTCCATTCTGAATAAAACACTGACATCTATGCCTACAACTCAATTTTCAGGTGCAGTAGTTTCGTATAATGCTTCCTCACGAAAAGTTACAGCGAAGGATTTTATTCAGGACAATTTACTGACAGTATCACTTATCGCTGGAATTTCTTTTTTCGTTGTTCTGTGTATCATTCTTGATTCTTTGAAAAAATCAAAACGTGCGGAAGAAAAATCCAAGAAGTCTGCTGAGCAGGCATTGAAGCTTAATCAGGAGCTTGAAGAAAAACAGCAGGAATTACAAAATGCACTTGTAGAAGCACAGAGTGCCAATAAGGCTAAGACTTCCTTTTTAAATAACATGTCTCATGACATCAGGACACCGATCAATGGCATTATGGGCATGCTTACAATTCTTGAAAAAAGCGGAAATGATGGTGAGCGGACAAAAGATTGCCTGAATAAAATAAATGAGTCTTCGAAACTGCTATTATCATTGGTAAATGATGTTTTGGATATGGCAAAGTTAGAATCGAATACCGTGGTTTTTAGTGATGAATCCATCAATCTGGATCAGGTATGTAAAGAAATCACGGAGTCGCTATACTTTCAGGCAGAAGAAAAAGGACTTCATGTTATAGGAGAACATGATGATTACAGTGGTATATATGTTTGGAGCAATGCAGTTCATCTGAAAAAAATATTGATGAATCTGTTTACAAACAGTATGAAGTACAATAAGGTGAATGGTTTTATTTACATGAGTATGAGAACGATTGAAAGATCAGAAGATCACATGACATGTGAATTTAAAATAAAAGATAATGGAATTGGAATGTCAGAAGAATTTATAAAAAATGAATTGTTTACTCCATTTGTACAGGCAGATAATTCCCCACGTTCTGATTATAATGGGACAGGTCTGGGAATGCCTATTGTGAAACAACTTGTAGAAAAGATGGGCGGAACCATAACCGTTGAAAGCAAGCTTGGTGAAGGAAGCTGTTTTACTGTAATACTTCCATTTAAAATTGATACGAATGCACGGTCAGAAGAAAAAGAAGATTTTGATGCAGATATATCAGATATCAGGATATTGCTGGTTGAAGATAATGAGCTGAATGCGGAAATAGCAGAATTCATGCTGACGGAAAATGGTGCTAAAGTAGAAACAGTGAATAATGGGTTAGAAGCTGTTCAGCACTTTGAAGCTTCCGCACCGGAACGTATGATGTTATTTTGATGGATGTTATGATGCCGGTGATGGATGGTCTTACAGCTGCAAGAACAATAAGAGCTCTGGAGCGGCAAGATGCAAAAACTATCCCTATCATTGCTATGACTGCAAACGCATTCAGGGAAGATGCCGAAAGGTGTATGGAAGCAGGAATGAACGCACATCTTGCAAAGCCGTTGGATGATGAAAAAATTAAGCAGACCATAAGCGAAGAGTTGAGAAAGCAAAATGCCTGTCATGAATGATTATGAGGCAACCGCAGCAATCAGGAGCCTTCTAGGTGCATGGGATAAGCAGACAGGAAACATAGAGAGAGGATTTGGTTATGACAGAACAGAAACTGTATCAGTTTTGTGATACAATGGCTGCATCTGAATACCGCTCGCTGATCCGTCCATTTCTGGATATCTCTACACTTTCAGCAAGATTGAAGGCGGAAGAATGCATTTCCACAGAATACCGTATGTGTGATGGCAGTTGGCACAGAATGCTTTTTACTGTAAAAAAAGGGATGAGTCTGGAAATGTAACCCATGTTTGTAAAATACGTGAAGAGTTGAGACGTTTTTGTATTAAATTAAAATTAGATAAAAGGCATGTGAAATACGATGATGAAAAATAACTATATAAAACAAAAAAGAAAAGATCAAAATCCGGTAAATCATTGGAAAATTTTTGAGGGACGGTTGGTATTCCTTCTGGCAATGGTGATTTTGGCTGTTGTCGCATATACTTTTATTTTACAACAAGCATATACCAAAACTGCTCTGAAAACAGAAATTGAACGAGATATTTCCAGTGCAGATGCGGTTCATAAGCTGGTAAATGACAGACTGGGACGAAAAGATTTTAATGAAATAAAAAGTAAAGCTGATGAGAATACAGAACTATTCAAGAATATGTCGACATATATGAATGAAATCAGAACGCTGAATTCTACGAGATATATTTACACAGCAACCAGAAATGAAGACGGTAGATTGATTTACGTTGTAGACGGACTGGATCCATCGGCTGGTGACGTCAGACATCCAGGAGATCCGATTGAAAAGGAGATGGTTCCTTATATAGAAAAAGCACTTTCTGGAAAAACAGTATATTCTCAGGATATTGTTGATACAACATGGGGACCTATTTTTACAGCCTGTTATCCTGTGACAGCGGAAGATGAATCTAATGAAGTGATAGGTGCTTTCTGCATAGAAATGGATATGCAGAAAGCGTATGGAATGGTTGAGAAGACGAATAAGTTAAGTATTGTACTGGGATGCATTACAGCGTGTATTTTGGTAATATTATGTACCTGTGGATATTCTGTATATAAGAAGCAAAAAGAAAATGAGCAGAAACAGCAAAAACTGTTGCAGGAAGCTGCAAGACTGGCCGATTCAGCTAATAAAGCAAAATCAACATTTCTATTTAATATGTCTCATGATATTCGTACCCCTATGAATGCAATCATTGGATATGCAGAATTGGGAGAGAAACATTTAAAGGAGCCAACTATATTAGAGGATTACTTTGAAAAAATATTATTGTGCGGAAAGAAAATGCTGCATTTGATTGATAACATTCTTGAATTAGCACGAATCGAAAACAACCAAGCAACGCTGGATGAAACAATAACAGATGTTTCTAAAAACTTTGATTTATGTATTGATATGTTTAGGAAACCGATAGAAGAAAAACATCAAACACTGAAAGTCAATAAGAACATTCGATATCCATACCTGCATATGGATGATGCAAGATCATCTGAAATTACGATTAACATTTTGAGTAATGCTGTGAAATACACGGGTGAAGGCGGTAACATAAGCTGTACATTGAACCAATATCCCGGCGAAAAAGAAGGTTGGAGTGTATTAGAGCTTATCATAGCAGACAACGGAATCGGAATGTCAGAAGAATTCCAAAAACATATTTTTGAATCATTTTCACAGGAACGATCTTCGTCAGACAGCGGAATAGAAGGTAGCGGACTTGGCATGGGAATCGTGAAGAAACTGGTGGATTTAATGGATGGCAAGATCACAGTTCAGAGCAAACCGGGAGCAGGTTCTACTTTTACAATCACGCTTCCATTAAAAATAGCAAATGCGGAAGAAAGGAATCCGAAACATGCAGACGGTCAGTTGAATATCAAAAAACTGGAAGGAAAAAGGGTTCTTTTGGTAGAAGATAATGACTTGAATGCAGAAATTGCAACGGAACTTTTGACGGAAGAGGGAATCATGATAGAAAGAGCGGAGAACGGCGTTGCATGTATTGATATGTTTAACAAAGCAAAGCAAAATTACTACAGTCTGATTCTGATGGATATTCAGATGCCGATTATGAACGGATATGAAGCATCCAGGAGAATTCGAGAACTGAAAGACGGTAACAAATCGCAGATCCAATTGTTGCAATGACAGCAAATGCGTTTGAAGAAGATAAGAAGATGGCTTTGGCAAGTGGCATGAATGATCATGTTGCAAAACCAATAGATATGAATGTATTATTGCCGACTATTATGAAATATATGTAAAGGAAGAAAGAAGGACACTGATTTTGTAGTCAGTGTTCTTCTTACATATCAGTCGACTAAAGAAAAACATTTTATCCAGTCCATTCTTTTTTGTCAGTTTTCTGCCGGCAAGTCAGAGAGCAGGACATTTCCGTTGACGGTACTTGCCTGAATGGTGAATGCAGAAATACCGGAGCGGGTGAATGTTTTTGTGTAGGAATCCGTTCTTCCATTGGAGACGAGGCGGATTTTTCCGGTTGTCGTGGATGCATGAATGGACGCATCGGCAAGGTTGTGCGGGAGATGGAGTTTCACGGAACCGTTGACGGATTTTGCTGTCAGGGACTCGGAACAGGTTCCCTCGAAGAGGACTTTGCCGTTGACACCGTTTAAAGCTGCGCGGGAGCAGTCGCCGGTGATTTCAAGTCTGCCGTTTGTGGCGGAAACATCGAGGCTGTCTGTGCGCAGACGGGTCAGGACGATCTTTCCGTTCGCAGCCTGTATGCGGCAGCTGGATGCGGAAAGGGAATCGCCGGTGATTTTGCCGTTTGTGGCGGAAATTTCGAGCGTAGTAAGGGAGAGGGTATCAAGCCCGGCCGCGCCGTTCAAAGAGCGGAGCGTCAGCTTCTGTACGGTGGACGGCACCTGGAAGGAGAACACCTCTTTCTGGTGATTATTGCAGAAAAGATGTTTCCAGAATACGGAAGGGATGAGCTTTTTCTCTCGCAGACAGAACGTATTGCCATCAATGCCTGCCTCGAAGCGGTCCGGATCGAAGTCGCCGGAAAAGTCAAACTCAACCGAAGCGGAAGTGCCCGGAGCAAAGTCGGCAGAAGCGTTCCGCAGGGAGATTTCCATAGCGGTGATGGCGGTGGAAGGGGCGTACGGGTAGTTCGGATGTGTTTCTTCAGAATTGGAGTGGGTTTTCTCCTGTGGCAGCACGTTTGCAACAGGCTGCTCCGTTGTGGCATATTCCTGACGGAAAAATTCGAGGACATCGTCGACATTGCCGAGTTCCGCACAGATTTCCTCATCGGAGAGACCCTGGCTGCGGGCGTCGGCGAAATGGGATTCGAAATCGTTTAAAATTTCCTCTGCGGCGGCAGAATCAAAGGATGCAAGGCCCTGTTTCAATGCATTCATATAAGTTTCATACGTTGTATTCATCATGATTTTCCTTTCTATCGTCAGATCGTTTCATCTGAAATCAGTCGGTTGATCTGCTGGGTGAAATCCAGCCATTCCTGTTTTTTCTCCTGCTGATAAGCTGTTCCTGCTTCAGTCAGATGGTAATATTTCCGGGCAGGGCCGGATGCGGATTCCTGCAGATACGTTTCCACGTAACCGGCTTCCTTGAGTCGTTTTAAAATCATATAGAGCGTTCCTGCGGCGATGGACATTTCGCGGGAAATGGCGTCTGTCAGCTCATAGCCGTATTTGTCCTCTTTTGTCAGCTGGGAGAGGACACAGAGCTCGAGGACGCCCTTTTTGAGTTGTGGATTCATATGAACACCTCCTTGTTGAGTAGATCATAACACAGGCTATATCATAATGCAATATAGCGAACCAAATTTTTATCCTGCCATGTGTTCGATTTTGTACATGGAAATGACTTGAAAAGAACCGCGGATTTCCGTATAATCAAGCAGAACCCTGAAATTTGACCGGAAAATACAGAAAAATAGAAAGATAGTAAGTTGGAAAGAAGAGGAAAAAATATGAGTGAAATGAATCAGAATAACAATGGCCCGGTAAAGGCGCGATCCATTCGATCGAGAGCTTCGGATCCGTCGACGGACCTGGCGTACGCTACGTGATTTTCGTGAAGGGCTGCAACATGCGCTGCCAGTTCTGCCACAACCCGGATACCTGGACGATGAAAGATGCCGACTGGCAGACCGCAGATGAGGTGCTGAAAAAGGCGCTCCGCTACAAAAATTACTGGGGCGAAAAGGGCGGCATTACTGTAAGCGGCGGAGAACCGCTGCTGCAGATCGACTTCCTGATCGAGCTGTTCCGCAAGGCAAAAAAAGAACGGCGTTCACACAACGCTGGATACCAGTGGAAATCCGTTCACAAGAGAGGAGCCGTATTTCAGCAAATTTAATGAGCTGATGAAATACACCGACCTGTTGCTGCTCGATATCAAGCTGATTGACGACAAGGCGCACAGAGAGCTGACCGGCTGCACCAACGAGAACATCCTCGATCTGGCGCGCTACCTTGACGAGATCGGCAAACCAGTCTGGATCCGCCACGTCCTCGTCCCGGAACGCAGCGACTACGATGAATACCTGATTCGCCTCGATGAGTTTTTACACAGCCTGCACAACGTACAGCGCGTAGAGGTTCTCCCATACCACACCCTCGGCGTATTCAAATGGGAAACCTTAGGAATCCCATACAAACTCGAAGGCATCAACCCGCCGACCAAGGAGCGCGTGGAAAACGCCAATAAACTGCTGCATACGGCGGAATATACGGGATATCTGAAATAAAAAGCAGAACAACAAGAAAAAAATGTGAAAAAGTAACAATTTTTATAAAAACTTTATAGTATTTCTGTTCAAAAACCAGAAGAAAAGGAGTATAATTTCTGTTATGGACGAGAGCATGGTTACAATGTGGCGGACATGACAGGGACGACAGCAAAAACACTACGAACCTTTTTGATTCGCCGCGGCAGTTGCTGCATCCACCAAAAATAAGAGCAAAAAGAAAGAAGGATTTACAATGTTTGGTTCAAAAGAGGCATCGGAAGACAAGCTGAAAAAAATGGTGGAAAAAGGAAAATGGGACAAATTAAGAAAACAGTATCTGGATTCGGACAAGACAACGCAGGTAGCGCTTGCAAAAGCCTGTGCAGCTTCGAGAAATGATGGTTCTGTTAATATTCTGACTTCTCTTCTGGAAGTAGACGATGTAGACGTAAAAATCGCGGCCGTTACGAGCCTTGGTGAGGTTGGAGACGATCACGTAACAGCACTGATCCGTCAGCTGGCCGTCAAGACACCGGCAGATCAGACGGAGCTGAAAGCAGCGATCACAAAAGCGCTGGAGAAGATTGTCGAAAGAGCATAAGAGCAGGATCAGTGAAAAAAAGGAAAGGCGAAGAAGTTTCTGTAAAAAGAAGCTCCTTCGTTTTTTTGTTGCAAGGCATATCAGAATCTGCTCCAGCGGATTGTTTTTGCCCGAACAGAAATCTTACAAAATCGTAATAATAATGCAGTTGTATTTATCCCGCAAAAAAATGCTATAGTGAAAATAACACAGACACAAAAGCAGAACGCGGAGCGAAAAGCATCCGCAGAAAAAAGGGAGGAAACAAGATGGAATTTGTATTCGAACATGCAACCATGATTGCCGTGATCGCCGTTGTGGTGATCATTCTTGCCATTCTGGCGAGCGGTTATGTGAAGGCGCCGCCGGATACCGCATTTATTATTTCCGGTTTCAAAAAAGGCCAGCGGATCCTGATCGGTAAAGCCGGCATCAAGCTCCCATTCTTTGAGCGGCTGGACAAGCTGAGTCTGAAGCTGGTAGCGATCGATGTGAAGACGAGCGACGCCGTTCCGACCGCTGACTACATCAATATTCAGGTGGATGCAGCCGTCAACATCAAAGTCGGGGACGAACCGCAGAAGCTCCAGAAAGCATCCCAGAACTTCCTGAACCGCGACAGCGAATATATTGCCAAGGTTGCAAGAGAAGTCCTTGAAGGAAACATGCGTGAGATCGTTGGAAAGATGCGTCTGGAAGAGATGGTTTCCGACCGCCAGAAGTTTGCGGAGCTGGTCAAAGAAAATGCAGAACCGGACCTGGCTGCGATGGGACTTGACATCATCAGCTTCAACGTACAGAATTTCGTTGATTCCAATCAGGTCATTGAAAACCTCGGTATCGACAATATCGTAAAAATCAAGAAATCTGCGGCGATCGCCCGTGCCAATTCCGAGAAAGAAATCAAAATTGCCCAGGCGCGTGCAAATAAAGAGGCGAACGATGAGCGCGTTCTTGCCGAGACCGAGATCGCAAAGAAAAACAACGATCTGGCAATCAAGTCGGCAGAGCTGAAAAAAGAGTCCGATATCAAAAAGGCAGAGGCAGATGCAGCGTACAAGATTCAGGAAGAGCAGCAGAGAAAAGAGCTGGAAATCACTTCCGCGAATGCGAACATCGCCCGTCAGGAGCGCGAGGTTGAGCTCCGTGCCAGAGAAGTAGAAGTAACCGAGAAATCCCTCGAGGCAGAAGTCAAGAAGAAAGCCGAGGCCGAGCGTTACGCAAAACAGCAGCAGGCAGAGGCAGATTTGTACCGCCGTCAGAAAGACGCAGAGGCAGACCAGTTCGAAAAAATCCGCGAGGCGGAGGCAAAGAAAGCCCAGGCAGAAGCCCAGCGCTATGCGATGGAGCAGGAAGCACTCGGTATCAAGGCAAAAGGTGAGGCGGAAGCCGCATCCATCCGTGCCCAGCACTTGCAGAGGCCGAAGGTATGGAGAAGAAAGCTGAGGCTTACCAGCGCTACAACAAAGCCGCAATGGCAGAGATGATGATCAAGGTTCTGCCGGAGATCGCCGGAAAGATCGCAGAGCCGCTCAGCCAGATCGACAAGATTACGATCATCGGCGGCGGAAGCGAAGACAACGGCATCGGCTCCGTAGCGGGCAATGTGCCGGTGGTGATGGCAAAGCTGTTTGAGTCGATGAAAGAGGCGACCGGTGTCGATCTCTCCGAAATCATGAGAGCCGATACATACGATGCAAAAGTAAACCGCAACATTCAGATCTCCAGCCCGGAAGAGCTCAAAGAGTATCTGAAAGCAGAAGCCGGAAAGGCAGCAGCGGATGCAGAAAGCCCGGAAAAAGCGGAAGCATCCGAACCGGTGCAGAAAGACGGCAGCGAGCAGTAAATCCAGAACGGATCATAAAACAGAAAAAGAGGCAGGGATCCAGAAAAATTTCTTGAGGATCCTGCCTCTTTTGACGTATAGATCGGAAAAGTTATTCGGCGCCTTTTTCCAGCATGCTCATGAACTCTTTTGCCGCCTGCGGGATCGCAGATGGGAGCTGTGGGCAACGACAAGCTGGCGCGGCGGAAGCTCCTCCACGAGGTCGAGCTGGAAGGCCGCCGTCTCTTTTACAAGGCAGTAGTCCGGCACAAACGCGATGCCAAGGCCGATACTCGCCAGGTCGATCAGAAGATCGTTGCTGCCAAGCTCAATTTCCGGCACGAGGTCGAGCTGGAACCGCTGAAACTGGCTGTGCAGGAACTCACTCGTCGTACTCTTGCGGTCGAGCATCAGAATCGGGTACTGCAGCAGCTCTTTTAAGTGAACCGGCCTGTTTTCCAGTTCCGGGTAATATTCGCCGTTTGCGATGAAGATATCGTGGAACGAATGAATCGGAATCGTTTGAAGACGGCTGGAAAGATGCGAGTTTGGATAATTGGTCACGATGAAATCCACCTGGCCGGATTCCAGCAGATCGACGCACTGGGTCGAAGTCTGGTTTGTCACCTTGATGTGGACATTCGGAAAGGAGCGGTGGAAACGGTTCAGGTACGGAACAAGGAAATAGCGGCAGATTGTGTCGCTCGCGCCGATGCGGAGCTGGCCGCCGCCAAGCTTCCCGCTTCCATAATCTGTGCTTCACCGCGCGCAATCAGGTTGATCGCAGGCTCTACGTGCGCAGCAGCGTTTCTCCCTCCGGCGTTAACTGCACGCGCTTTGTACTGCGGATAAAGAGCGTGATTCCAAGCTTTTTCTCCAGTACCTTGATCGACTGGCTGACCGCCGACTGCGAGATAAAAAGCAGCTTGGAGGCCTCGGAAAAACTGAGTGTGGTGGCAACGTAATAGAAAACCTTATATAACTCGTAATTAATATCCAAAATAAGCACCTCTTATAAAATATGATATCTTCACTCTAGCACACTTCCCCGAAAGAATGCAAGAAAAAATCTGCCGGAACGTGAACTTTTTTCTCCTCTTTTTCGAGTAAGAGAAAATTCACGGTTCCGGCAGATAAGAAAGAGGAATCAGCCAAGCACTTTGGCGATGGCGCTGTCCAGCGTGCGGATCTGGCGCGTTGCAGAGTATCCGTCGAGTTTCGGCATCTGAATATCCATCAGCACCAGATCGAACTGATCCGGCGCTGCGGTGCGGAGCGTCTCAACGGCAACATCGCCGTCGTCTGCAAGGCTGACGGAAAATCCGGCGTTCGAAAGGAGCTCCATCGCGATTTCCTGTACCATATGGCTGACGTTGATCGCCATGCCAAGTCCCGTACCCTGAATGCCGCTGACCGTAGAAGTCTCCTCGCGTGTAAACGATTCAAAGAGGTGCTCCTGGAATTCCCGGCTCATGCCGATGCCGTTGTCGCGGACGTGGAATTCGTAGAGCGCATACCCTTTTTTATAGTACGGTTTCTGAATAATACGGACAATGATGGTGCCGCCGTTCTGTGTGAATTTCGTGGCATTGCTCAGCAGATTCAGCAGAATCTGGTTCAGGCGGAAAAAGGTGCTGGCCGGAGGTGGAAATCTTGTTCAGGTATTCCTGCACCTGGTCCGGCTGATTGACGTGGGCGGCAGCCAGAGCGGTAAAGCCGATGATCGCATTCATCCGAAAAAACAGATTTTGTTCCGGAATGAAAATGGGAAACAAAAGTTACTTTACATATAAAAGAGCAGAACAGGAAGAAATTTTGAAAAAAATTGAAGAAAATTACAAATTATTGTGGAATATGTGGAAAAAATATGGTAGGATGGGGGAGAAGAGAAAAGTGGTTTCAAAATGTTACTTAACGTTCAGTGAAAGTTCTATGGTTACAAAGAAAACAAAAAACAAGAGGAGAAGGAAAATGAAATTTTTACCAAAACCAAAAGAGGTAAAACTCCTGACGGGGGAACATGCACTCTGCTATGACGGCAGAATTGTACTGGATGGCAGACTGCTGGGAAATGGGGATACGTATGCGAAAGTGCTGCAGAAGGGAATCAAAAAGGAAACCGGAATGCAGTACGATATCGGATACGGCGTTCCGGGAAGAAAAGAGACCGGCGCGATTGTACTGGAACTGGATGAGACAAGGAAAAGCCAGCAGTATGTGCTGCAGGTGACAGAGGAGGAAATCCGCATCCAGGGCGGAGACGGAGCCGGCGTGCTCTACGGTGTGCAGACGCTGTGCCAGATGATGCACGAATACGGTGCACTGCTTCCTGCCGTGCGGATCGAGGATGAGCCGGATCTGCCGGTGCGCGGCTATTATCTCGATGAGACGAGAGGCCGTGTGCTGACACTTTCCTATTTAAAACAGGTGGCAGACCGCATGGCGTACTACAAGCTGAACCAGCTGCAGCTCTATGTGGAGCACACGTATCTGTTCTCCGGACTTTCCGAGATGTGGCGCGATGAGACGCCGCTTACGGCAGAGGAAATCCGCGAGCTGGATGCGTACTGCGCAAAGCTTCATATCGAATTGGTGCCGTCGATCGCAACGTTCGGCCATCTGTACATGCTGCTCTCCACAAAGAGCTATGGCGACCTCTGTGAATTCCCAGACAGCTGGAAAGAGCCGTTTTCCTTCTGGGACCGGATGCAGCATCACACGGTGGATGTCTCCGGCGGCAGAGCGATCGAGCTGATCAAGGCCATGATCGAGGAGTACATGGCGCTCTTTGCCACGGATAAATTCAACATCTGCGCGGACGAAACGTTCGACCTTGGAAAAGGAAAATCGAAACCGCTGGCAGACGAGAAAGGCGTTCACCGCCTGTATATCGACTATGTAAAAGAGCTCTGCGAGTTTCTCGTGGCAAAAGGCAAAAAAGCCGATGTTCTGGGGCGATATCATCTGCGCACAGCCGGAGCTGATCAAAGAGCTGCCAGAGGAAACCGTCTGCCTGACCTGGGGCTATGCAGC
>ENA-OQAN01000783-OQAN01000783.1-human-gut-metagenome-genome-assembly--contig:-NODE-783-length-15687-cov-1.887082_pt1 | contig 15687 bp, 19 predicted proteins | sample MGYA00242735_ERZ504527 | MGnify/ENA primary metagenome ERZ504527 (study PRJEB26092, sample SAMD00036230) | human gut metagenome | host: Homo sapiens | study: EMG produced TPA metagenomics assembly of... | reverse complement strand
CACAAAGTTTATTGAAGGGAGCAGCAACTGTTAGTTTTGAAATGTATGACATTTTAAAACAACAGAGCAATATCAGCCGTTCTTTGACTGCAGATGTACGTTCGGTTACCGAATACAACAGTATCAATAGTTACTGTATGGTGCATTTTATCTATCGTCTGAATATTTTTGGAAGTAAAGCCGCTCGTGACAAGATGATGAATAGCCATAGGGGATTCGGTGGTCCCGGTTTTGGTCCCGGTCCAGGAAGACATGGCCGGCGTCCTTTTTAAATGAAACTATATCTTAATCTTTTCCCAATCTATATTGTTATAGGTTGGGATTTTTTTTATAAGTTTGCTTATAAGTAAATTACTTGGAATTATATGGTAGAGTGGAGTATCTTTAATGAAATCTTTGCTGTTGCTTTTAACGTGCTTTATTTTGTGATTATCATCGGAACTATCTTTATAGTGATACTTGATAATCGTAATCCTGTTAAAACAATGGCATGGGTACTTGTACTCTTTTTCCTGCCCATTGTGGGGCTTGTATTCTATTTCTTTTTCGGCAGAAGCACACGTAAGGAGAAATTGATCAGCAAGAAAGGGTTCACCCGTCTTATAAAACGTCCTATGGCAGAATACCAAGCGCAAAAGGCGTTTAAGTGTCCTGATGAACAGTACCAGTTGATGCGTTTTTTCCGGAAAGTGAATAATGCTTTGCCCTTTGAAGGAAATGCGACGGAAGTTTTTACGGATGGTTATTCCATGCTGTATTCATTGATGAAAGAAATCAGTAAAGCAAAGCACCACATCCATTTACAGTTTTATATTTTTGAGGATGATCCGGCAGGCAGGCTGCTGCGCGATGTGTTGATAGATAAAGCGCGGCAGGGAGTAGAAGTGCGTTTACTATACGATGACGTGGGCTGTTGGAAAGTTCCCCATGCTTTTTTTGATGAAATGCGGGGAGCAGGTATTGAAGCACGTAGTTTTTTGAAAGTTCGTTTCCCTTTATTTACCAGTAAGGTAAATTATCGTAATCACCGTAAAATAGTGGTAATTGACGGTCGTGTGGCTTATATGGGAGGAATGAACATTGCTTTGCGCTATATGAAAGGCTTTCCATGGGGGATATGGCGGGATACTCACATTAAGATAGAAGGAAAAGCGGTATATGGGTTACAGACTGCTTTTTTGACCGATTGGTATGTGGTAGACCGTACTCTTATCACTTCCTCCCGTTATTTCCCCGAAGTTGGAATCTTTGGGAAGGCTCTGATACAGATTGTTACTTCCGATCCTGTAGGCGAATGGCGGGATATTATGCAAGGGTTACTGATAGCTATCAGTAGTTCCCGAAAATTATTTTTATATACAAACCCCTTACCTGTTGCCTACCGAACCTATTCTGATGGCATTGAAAACGGCAGCTTTAGCAGGTGTGGATGTTCGCATTATGATACCGGCACGTGCCGATACGTGGATAACACATTTAGGTTCGTTATCTTATTTGGATGATATCATGCGTGCGGGTGTCAGGATTTACCTTTATCAGAAAGGTTTTTTGCATTCCAAGTTGATGGTTAGTGATGATACTCTCTCTACGGTAGGTTCTACTAATATGGACTTCCGTAGCTTTGAGCATAATTTTGAGGTGAATGCCTTTATGTATGATCCGGCCTCAGCATTGATGTTGAAGGGTATTTTCCTGCAAGACCAGAAGGACGCTATCCTGTTACAGAGAAAAACATGGATGAAGCGTCCTTGGTATCAAAAAGCACAAGAATCTATTGTTCGGTTGCTGGCACCATTGCTTTGAAGAAAGAGAAGTTCACACTGCCATATACACGGCGCTCAATAAAATGGGGATTATCCTCGAAATGGTTCTCTTTGCCATGTTCCAATACCAATAATCCGTCTTCCTTTAAAATCCCGCTTTCGAAAATACGGGTGGGGATACTTTCCAGATCTTTCAAGGCGTATGGAGGATCGGCGAAGATGAAATCAAACTGCTCGTTGCATTTGTCTATAAATCTAAAGACATCAGCACGGATAGGAAAACATTTGTCAGTCTTCACTTCACGCATCACCTGCGAGATGAAAGAAAGATGCTGGGGATCTTTTTCCACTGAGATAACCCGGTCACAACCGCGTGAAACCAGTTCTATACTGATGCTGCCCGTACCGGCAAAAAGGTCCAAAGCTGTAACTCCGTTCTCGAAGTCAAAATAATTATTACTTAATACATTGAAAAGGTTCTCTTTGGCAAAATCCGTTGTTGGACGTGCCTTGAATGTATGAGGCACGTCGAAACGGCGCCGTTTGTATATACCGCTGATTACTCGCATAATAATAAGGTTTGCATGTCAAAAGGTATCTCTTCTATTTTACTTATCTCGGAGCGGTTGAATTCCGCTTTGGGTTGATGACGAATACCTGACGCAGATAGTTGCGCAATTCTTTCAATAATTCTTCTTTGTCCTCTAATTTTCCTGTCAAGTGCAGTTCGTCTTTTTCCTGATTATAATTTAATTGTTGCCATATATATAATAGGTAATACACACGGTCTGTGGTTTGTTTGCATGGAAATGAGTTAATCAGTAATAAGTTGCCCTTATCAAAACAAAAAACTTCCATTTGTTGCTCGCGTATGTGTGTGTATAGTTTCCGGCTGTTGCCCAACCGGCTTTTCCGGGCGAAATATTCAGTCAGCGGGCTGGCGGTGGAGAAGTAACGAGCTGTAGGAAAATGTTCAGTCAGTAACAAATGGGTATGTTTGTCTATAGCAAAAAGTATTACCACATTACTCCTTCCCAGAACATTGCAAAGTACAATCTCGTTATTTCCTTTAGGAAAATTATGATAGAAAACAGTATCCATTTGTTCGTCTTCGAATAATTCTAAAGGAACAGGTGTGAAACGGGGGGAGTCATACAGAATGTTAACCCGTTTATACGGATATCTTAGAGTTTCTGTCTCGGTTAACATTTCCTTTAGATTAGCCGTCATAGAGTATCCGGTATTGACAGGATACGGAACAAAGCAGAAATCATTATCTGTCAGTGGGTTATAGATAGAAAAAGAAAATCCATCCGTACTAAGACGGATGGATAATGTATATTGTTCCGATTTTGTAAAATCGATACGTTCAGTCATTCTTATTCCCAGTTACCTGCGTTATTGTTAGGCTGTTCGATATCACCCACTCTTAAACCGCAATATTTGCCCAGTTTGGTTTGAAGGTCTTTAAGGTTAGCCAATTCTTGAGCATTCAAACCACCCAAATATGTTTCATACGGAGTTTGAGCTTGGAATAAATGCAAAGGGGCACCTGATTTTGTTGTATCGTTACGGATAGCCATTTCAAACTGTGCACCATTTCCGAAAGGAACATATCTTAAAGAGTCTGCATTGAATCCCGGAGCATAGATTGTATCTGTTACGGCAACCCATAAAGTATCACGTTTGAAGTTCATTAAACCTTCTTTTTCAACTTCTTTCCAGTTACCAGTTTTTTTGGCTTTGTTGATGATTGCCATAGCTTTCTTTTCAGTCATGCCAGCTTCCAATTGCGTATCAGACAAAACTCCTTCTTTCTTTACAAATGGAAGTTTTGCAGTTTTGACGAAATCAATCAAGGTGTCGAAACTTGCAGTGTATTGTCCGTTGTGCAGGTTGCGGTATTCCAACTGTGCCTTACGGATGTCAATTAAGCGTGCAATAACTTGTTTCTCTCTAGCTTTTTTAGCGTCATCGAAGTTAATCGGTCCCATGATACTGCCGTAGCAAACGTATATCAAACCGATAACGCAAGCAGCCAATACAATATTAATAACTGTTTTCATGATAAATATGTGTTTTTTTTAGTTATATTCGCATCGCAAAAATAAAACAAATAAATCTAATAACGCACAGTTCAAGGAACTTTTTATTACGCAATTATGATTAATAGTTATTTAGTGCAGCAAATTAAGGGAAATTTTCTATATAAACCAACTTTAGAACAAGAAAAAGCTGTTAAATTTTTAGCAGATTTTCTCTTTTCCCACCAATCGGACTCGGTTTTTCTCTTAAAGGGATATGCCGGTACGGGTAAAACATCCTTATCGGGGCATTGGTGAAGACCTTGGACCAGTTACAGCAAAAGTGTGTTCTACTTGCTCCGACGGGCAGGGCGGCTAAAGTCTTTTCACATTATGCACAGCATCCGGCTTATACTATTCATAAGAAGATTTACCGCCAGCGCAACTTTTCAAATGACCTGGATAACTTTTCTTTGGATGATAACTTGCATCAGCATACTTTGTTTATTGTGGATGAGGCGTCGATGATCGCTAATGACGGATTGGCGGGGGCAGTCTTTGGTACAGGGCGTTTGCTGGACGACTTGATTCAATATGTATATGCCGGAACAGGTTGCCGTTTGATGCTGGTAGGGGATACGGCGCAGCTTCCTCCGGTAGGAGAAGAGGAGAGTCCGTCTCTTTCGGCCGATAAGTTACGCGGGTATGGCATGGAAGTATATGAGGCGCAGCTCACTGAGGTGGTCCGTCAGATGCACGATTCGGGGATTCTTTGGAATGCGACAGAATTGCGCCGCTACATATCCGCGGAAGATTTTCTCACTTTGCCTTCTGTCCGTGTGGAGGGTTTCCGGATATCCGGATGGTTTCTGGTAGTGAGTTGATTGAGGTTATTAATGATTGTTACGGTCAGGCAGGTATGGACGAAACGATTGTGGTCTGCCGTTCCAATAAACGGGCGAATATTTATAATAAGGGAATCAGGAATACGATTTTGTTTCGGGAGGATGAACTGAACAGCGGTGACCTGCTGATGGTGGCGAAGAATAACTATTTTTGGACGGAGGGCTGTAAGGAGATTGATTTTATAGCCAATGGAGATATAGCTGTAATTCGCCGTGTTCGTCGGGTGCGTGAGGCATACGGCTTTCGTTTTGCCGATGTGGTGCTGGCGTTCCCCGACTATGATGGTATGGAACTGGAGGTGAAACTTTTGTTAGATACCTTGCATACTGAAACACCCGCATTGCCTAAAGAATTGAATGACAAGTTATTTTATTCGGTATTGGAGGATTATGCTGATATAACTGTGAAACGTGAGCGGATGAAGAAAATGAAAGCCGATCCTCATTACAATGCCTTACAGGTGAAATATGCGTATGCCGTTACTTGTCACAAAGCGCAGGGTGGCCAGTGGAAACGGGTCTTTTTTGGATCAGGGCTATATGACGGAGAATATGCTGACTCCGGATTATTTCCGTTGGCTGTATACGGCTTTCACCCGTGCTACGGAAATTCTGTATCTAGTGAACTGGCCGAAGGAGCAGACGGAATAAGCAGACAGTCAGTGAGGTGTTAATGACTGATTATATGCTTCCAGCCGTTTAGTTAGTTTTTTTTTCCTTATGGCTAAGCTTTTTTGAACGTTTATGTTCTATCTCCATAAGCTTTGGAGTTAACTCCCAAGCTTATGGAGTTGACTCCAAAGGTTATGGAGATAACTCCAAAGGCTTGGGAGATAGAAATCTTCTTTTCTGTTTCCCTTATCCATAGAGGAGAAAAGGCTTAGTGAACCAGATGAAAAAAACTCCGCCACCGGCTTTCAGACCAGAATGGCGGAGTTTTGATATATACGAAATATGGACGAAATTCGAATAGATTACAATGCAGCCAGCTCTATCACTTTATCAACAGCCGCATTCAAACCGTCAGGATTCTTACCGCCTGCCGTTGCGAAGTGGGGCTGACCGCCGCCGCCGCCTTGAATCAGTTTGGCTGCTTCACGGACCAGTTTGCCTGCATTCTGTCCGGCTTTTACCAGGTCTTCGCTAATCATGACAGTCAGCATCGGTTTGTTATTGTCCACACTGCCTATTACAACGAACAGATTGGCAGGAATTTCACCTTTCAGCTGGAAGGCAATATCTTTCACTACGTCGGCAGACATCGGAATGATGGCTTTCACCACTTTCACACCATTTATTTCTTTGGCATTCTCTACCAGTCTGGCTTTCAGTGCGGCGCCCTTTTCTTTCATGAACTCTTCCACCTGCTTCTTCAATCCTGCATTTTCGTCAATATACTTGCGGATGGCGACTTTCAGATCGGGAGCATTGTTGAACAATGCCTTCAAGTCATTCAGCGTATCCTGGACCGTATCCATCAATTCCTCTACTTTGGCACCCGTGATAGCTCGATACGGCGCACACCGGCAGCAACAGAGCTTTCGCTGATAATACGAACCATACCGATCTTGCCTGTAGCCGAAACGTGGGTACCTCCGCAGAATTCAATAGAGTTGCCGAATTGGACAACACGTACCTCATCACCGTATTTTTCACCGAACAAAGCAATGGCACCCAGTTCTTTTGCCTTTTCGATAGGAAGATTGCGGTATTCCGTCAAAGGGATATTCTCACGGATTTTGGCATTTACCAAATGTTCCACTTCACGAAGTTGCTCGTCAGTCACTTTCTGGAAGTGAGAGAAATCGAAAACGTAATGACTCAGGAGTCACCAAAGAACCTTTTTGTTCTACGTGAGTTCCTAATACCTGGCGCAACGCTTCGTCCAGCAAGTGAGTACAAGAGTGGTTGGCGGCACAGGCGGCACGTTTTTCTGTATCTACACAAGCCATCATCGGAACGTCAAGGTGTTCGGGCAGTTTTTTGGTGATATGGATAGGAAGGTTGTTTTCCTTCTTGGTATCAATGATTTCGATGGTTTCGAATTCGCTTACGATCACCCCTATATCACCTACCTGACCACCACTTTCGGCATAGAAAGGAGTATCGCTCAGTACAATTTGATACAGTGTCTGGTTTTTCTGCTTGATCTGGCGATAGCGCAGGATGCTGGTTTCATATTCGGTAAAGTCATAACCTACAAAGTGGGTGTCACCTTCCTTTATGGTGATCCAGTCGCCAGTTTCAACGGCTGCCGCGTTACGGGCGCGTTCTTTTTGTTTCTGCATTTCGGCGTTGAACTCTTCTTCGTTTACAGTCATGCTGTTTTCGCGGAGAATCAGTTCTGTCAGGTCGAGGGGGAAACCGAATGTGTCATATAATGTAAAGGCATCCACACCGCTGATCTCTTTTTTCCCGGCAGCTTTGGCATCGTTCATAGTCTTGTCCAACAGACGGATACCTGTTTCCAGTGTGCGCAGGAAAGATTTCTTCTTCTTTCTTTTGATCACTTTCTCGATCAGTATTTTTTGTGCGTTCAACTCTGGATAGGCCTCGCCATATTCTCAATTAATACAGGCAGCAGCTTGTACATGAATGCTTGTTTCTGTCCCAGGAAAGTATATCCGTAACGGACGGCACGGCGGAGGATACGGCGGATTACATAGCCGGCTTTTGCGTTACTGGGCAACTGACCGTCGGTGATTGAGAATGCGATGGTACGGATATGGTCGGCTATAACGCGCATGGCGATATCTTTCTGGTTGTCTTGGCCATAGGTGGTTCCTGCCATTTCGGCGATGGCTTTCAGCATCGGTTGGAACACGTCAGTGTCATAGTTGGATGTCTTGCCTTGCAGTGTGCGCACCAAACGTTCGAATCCCATACCGGTATCGATTACTTTGGCGGGAAGACCTTCCAGTGAACCGTCTGCTTTGCGGTTGAACTGCATGAATACAAGATTCCAGATCTCGATTACTTGCGGATGATCCTTATTTACCAGTTGGTTGCCGGGGATTTGAGCTTTTTCTTCTTCCGAACGTGAGTCGATATGGATTTCAGAACACGGGCCGCAGGGACCTGTATCACCCATTTCCCAGAAATTGTCATGTTTGTTGCCATTGAGGATATGGTCTTTCGGCAGGAACTGTTCCCAGTAAGAGGCGGCTTCATTGTCCCGTTCCAGTCCTTCTTCGGGACTTCCTTCGAATACGGTGGCATACAGATCTTTCGGATCTATTTTCAGTACATCTACCAGATATTCCCATGCCCAGCCGATAGCTTCTTTCTTGAAGTAATCTCCGAAAGACCAGTTGCCCAGCATCTCGAACATAGTATGGTGGTAGGTATCATGTCCCACTTCTTCCAGGTCATTGTGCTTGCCGCTTACACGCAAACATTTTTGTGAGTCCGCAACTCTTTTGTATTTGGCCGGGTGATTGCCAGAATAATGTCTTTGAACTGGTTCATTCCTGCATTGGTGAACATCAATGTGGGGTCATCTTTAATGACCATCGGAGCCGATGGGACAATCTGGTGTCCTTTCGACTCGAAAAAGCTTTTGAAAGAATCTCTAATTTCTTTAGCTGTCATCATGTCGCTTAATATATTGTCTTCTAGTTAATATTCTCAAAAAGGATTTGCAAAGATAATTGGTTTTATTATTTTTGTCGACAAGAATTGTGCAAAATATTGATGTGTTGTGCATTAAAAACTTCAAAAAGCAGAATTAGATGCGTAAAGTCTACTATATTTATAATCCTAAGACCCGAACTTATGACCGCATTTACCCCACAGTGAGGCAGCGCGCCTTAAGCATCTTGCGCCGTTTGTTTGTAGGAATGGGCTTGGGGGCAGGCAGTTTCATTATTTTATTATTGATCTTTGGTTCTCCGTCCGAGAAAGAGCTCCGTATAGAGAATGCTCGCTTACTGGCCCAGTATAATGTGTTGTCTCATCGTCTGGATGAGGCTATGGGGGTGATGCAGGATATCCAGCAGCGTGATGATAATTTGTATCGGGTGGTGTTGCAGGCCGATCCTGTTTCGGATGCTGTCCGTAAGGCCGGTTATGGGGGGACAAACCGCTATGAACAGTTACGGGATATGGCGAATGCGATCTGGTTATCAATACCACTCAGAAACTGGATATGTTGAACCGGCAGCTTTATATCCAGTCCAAGTCTTTTGACGAGGTGGTGGATTTGTGTAAGAGCCATGACGAGATGCTGAAATGTATTCCGGCCATCCAGCCTGTTTCCAATAAGGATTTGAAGAAGACGGCTTCCGGTTACGGTGTCCGTATAGATCCTATTTATAAGGACAACCAAGTTTCATGCGGGGATGGGACTTTTCTGCTTAGTCCGGGCACGCCGGTGTATGCCACCGGTGATGGTGTTGTGGTGAAGGCCGGATGGGAGACAGGTTATGGGAATACCATCGAAGTGAATCATGGCTTTGGTTATCTTACGCGCTATGCACATCTGAGTGCTTACAAGGTAAGACCGGGACAGAAGGTGGTCAGGGGTGAAGTGATTGGAGCTGTGGGAAGTACAGGTAAAAGTACCGGACCTCACTTGCACTATGAAGTGCACGTGAAAGGAAAAGTGCAGAATCCTGTGAATTATTATTTCATGGATTTGAGCGCGGAAGATTATGATAAGATGATACAGATTGCAGCCAACCACGGTAAGGTATTTGACTAGCCGTGAATTTTTAATTCTCAATTTTAATTTACCATGGCCTATAATCCTAATAAAGAACTGAAACTTTACTATTCCATAGGGGAAGTGGCAAAGATGTTTGATGTAAATGAATCCTTGTTGCGTTATTGGGAAAAGGAATTTCCTATTATTTCTCCCAAGAAGGCGGGAGGAAATGTCCGTCAGTATCGTAAAGAGGATATTGAGAATATCCGGCTGGTCTATCATCTGGTGAAAGAGAAAGGGATGACTTTACAGGGGGCCAAGCAGAAACTGAAGATGAACAGAGAAACCACTATCCGTACTGCGGAGATTTTGGACAGATTGAAACTGATACGTGAGGAATTGGTTAGTATGCGTAAAGAACTGGATTATCTGACTTAAGAATATTCACCACAGATTGCACGGATTAAAAACGAGTTGCGGATAATCGTTATGAACAATCAGTGTAGTCTGCGGTGAAATTGGTATTGGTTAATTCGGCTGGTCTTCGAACTTCTCGATACGGGTGACGGTTTTTATCTCATCTATCTTTCTTAGATTGGTAGTGATGGATTTTACATCATCCACATCGTGTACAAATAGCTGTATTCTTCCTTCAAAGATACCGTCGTTACTTTCAATATTCAACTTGTGGATATTTACATTCAATTGTTGTGAAATGACTTCTGTTACCTTATTTAACAGACCGATGTGGTCAATACCTTTTATGTAGATATTTACAGGAAAGTACAAGGATTTTCCAGTCTCCCATTGGACAGCCAACAGGCGGTTGCCGTAACTGCTCTTCAGTTTGGTAGCCAACGGGCATTGGCGTTTGTGGATGATGATACGATTATTGTCGCCTATATATCCCAAAACGTCATCTCCCGGAATAGGCTTGCAGCATTCAGCTATCACATAGTTCTTTTGGATAGCTTCGGGAGTCAGTTTCAATATTTTCTTGCTGTCTATCTTTTGTAAGGGTTCCTTCTCTTCTGTCGGTTTCTCCTTGTTTGTCTTGCTGCCTCCGAAGGCGAAAGAGATATACTTTTTCCAGTTACTGGAAGTCGGTTTGTCTTTCAGTTCGTTCTTGTCGTTTTCTCCTAGAATGATTGTTTTTAATCCGATGGCGGCAAACAATTCTTCCTGTGTTTTGATGGTATGCAGATTACAGATCTTTCGTATATTTTCGGGAGTGTACTCTACTCCTTCCCTGGAAAAGAATTCCCGTAACATTTCCTCACCGGCCTGCTGCATGCCTCGCTGTTCGCGTTTCAGTATGGCCAGAATCTTGGCTTTGGCCTTTGCGGTGGTGGCAAAGTTTATCCACGAAGGCTGTACATGCTGTGATTTGGAAGTAAGAATCTCCACCTGGTCGCCACTTTGCAGTTTGTGGCTCAAGGGCACCAGCTTGTGGTTGACTTTAGCTCCGATGCAATGGCTGCCCAAGAATGTATGGATGGAGAATGCAAAATCCAGTGCCGTACAGTTTTGCGGCATTGTTTTGATTTCACCTTTCGGAGTGAAGACAAATATTTCAGAAGCGAACAGGTTCAGTTTGATGGTATCCAGAAAGTCCATGGCATCCGGTTGCGGATCGTCCAGAATCTCCTTGATGGTACGCAGCCATTTTTCCAGTTCACCCTCGTCCTCACTGCCTCCGCCTTCTTTATATTTCCAGTGTGCGGCAAAGCCTTGTTCGGCTACGTCATTCATCCGCTCACTGCGTATCTGCACTTCTATCCATTGGCCTTTGTTACTCATCAGGGTTACGTGAAGTGCCTGATAGCCGTTGGCTTTAGGGTGGCTTACCCAGTCGCGCAAGCGGTCTGGGTGCGGTTTATAAATCTTAGATATGGATACGTATATGTTAAAGCACTCATTAAGTTCTTCTTCCGGATTTTTGGGACAGAAAATGATACGGACAGCCAGGATATCATATATTTCTTCAAATGTGATATGCTTGGTCTGCATCTTGTTCCAAATGGAATAAGGGGATTTTACTCGTGCTATCAATTGATAACTGATACCCATTTTGTCCAGTTGTGCGCGGATAGGTGCTGTAAATTCACGGAATACTTCTTCGCGTTCCGCTTGTGTTTCTTGTAGCTTGGATTCTATCTGTGCATATTCTTCCGGATGCTCATATTTGAAACTGAGATCTTCCAGTTCTGTCTTTATTTTGTTTAACCCCAAGCGGTTAGCCAATGGCGCATAGATGTATAAGGTTTCTCCGGCAATTTTGTATTGCTTGTTGGGAAGCATGGAGCCAAGCGTACGCATATTATGCAGACGGTCGGCTATTTTGATGAGGATAACCCGGATATCATCACTCATGGTCAGTAGCAATTTCTTGAAATTCTCGGCTTGTGCGGAAGCCCGGTCTCCGAATATACCGCCGGATATTTTAGTCAGGCCATCTACAATCTGTGCAATTTTAGGACCAAACAGATTTTCGATGTCTTCCACAGTGTAGTCTGTATCTTCAACTACATCATGCAGTAAAGCCGAACAAATGGAAGTTGATCCCAGTCCTATTTCGGTACATACAATTTTAGCAACGGCTATGGGATGCATGATGTATGGTTCACCCGAGCGTCGTTTTTACTCCTTTGTGTGCTTGTTTGGCAAAATTGAATGCCTTTGTGATGATTTCTACTTTTTTACGGTGTTTGGTCGCTAGATAACTGTCCAAAAGTTCCTGAAACCCTTGGTTTATCATTTCCTCATCCGCCTGTTCCTGAGTCTGCTTTTCTCCGTCATATCTTTGCCTCCTATATCTATACTGCAAAAATATACAAAAAAACATATTCAAGCAAGTATTTTCAGAAAATGTATAGTGTTAAATCTGTATTTTTTATCAATCATCTGATCCGCAAACTTTTTCCGGCTCTGATATTATTGCCTTTATACCGTTTAGATACGTAATTGACTGATGGATACGTGGTATTTGGCGGCAATTCCTCCCAATGTGTCTCCTTGTTTGATTTTATGATAAAGAGTTCCCTTGGATGAGCGGTTTCTGCTACTGGTTGTTTCTTTGATAGCTACCGTTTTTCTTTTGGTCAGATATTCATTGGTTTATAAGCGAATACACTGTCTTGGCGGTCAATGAAAGTACTGACAAAGTTATTGGGCAAACGAAGTACACACTAACTCGCTGTTACCGGGAATAATATCCTTTTTGTATTGGGGATTCAGGCTGCGAAGCTGGTCGAGGTTGATGTTGCATACTTCTGCCACTTGTTGTAAGTGGAGGTCTTTGTTTATGTGAATGGTGTCTGTAGCGTTGGGGAGCTGTGTTTCCATGGGACAGATGTCATGTTCGCAATAATAAGTCATGATGTAGTTTGCTGCAATGAAAGCAGGAACGTACCCACGGGTTTCTTTGGGCAGGTAGTTGTAGATTGTCCAATAATCTGTGGCTCCTCCGGCACGGCGTATGGCTTTGTTGATAGTGCCTGGCCCGCAGTTGTAAGCTGCCAATACCAGGTTCCAGTCTTGATAGATGTCATATAAGTCTTTCAGATAACGTGCCGCCGCCCAAGTTGATTTGACCGGGTCCCGCCTTTCGTCTATCAGACTATTGTTTTTCAGCCCGTATATTTTTCCTGTACCCAGCATAAACTGCCACAAACCGGTAGCTCCCTGGCGGGAAACTGCAACAGGATTTAAGGCAGATTCTATAACCGGCAGATATTTCAGTTCTTGAGGAAGGTCGTATAAATCAAGTGCTTCTTCAAAGATAGGCATATAAAAATTGGTTGCCGCAAGCATAAAGGATACTTTATTGCGCAGACGGACGGCATACATATCAATGAATTTGCGTACAGCCTCGTTGTAAGGCATTTCTATGATAGAGGGGATACGTGACAGACGATCCATATAGATGGAATCACTTACAACAGGGTTGGTAGAGGCCATTGTGCAGTTCTCTCCCAATGTGATGTAATTCTTAGATTGCCAGTCCCAGTAAAGACTGTCCATTTCTGACTGCATACTTTCAGGAACATCAATAATTTCTTCTTTTCCTGTAGTTTGCGAGTGAACGGTAATACTTTGGGTTTGTGCGTTGATTCCCGTTGTTCCTATAAATGTAAATAAACCAATTAAAAAGTTTTTCATGCGATTAAAATTTGAAGCTGCATTGCAGCCTATTGTATTAGGTATCCTGCTCCGGCCATCATTAAAAATAACAGGTTGTATTTGAAGACCTAAGTCTTTGGATATATCAAAATCAGATAGTTCAGCATCCACGTATGCGTCTATGACAGATAGTATATATACACCGATAAAACAGAATATGCTTAAATCCCGATATCGGCGATAAAAATCTTTTCGGTTTTTAAAGGTATTCTCCATACCTTCCGCACTCACGCCATGAGGCAGGAAGTCTTCGTAGCTTTTGGTATTAGGGTCATCGTCCATAATATCCAGATAGGCTTGCGAATAGTCCTTGTACATTCTGTTGTTCCAGGTCAGCGCATATGCACATCCCACAAATCCTCCATATACTATCGGCAGTTTCCAATATTTACGGTTGTATATCTGTCCTCCGCCGGGAATTACCAACGCCAGCCAGATGGCACGGTTGGAGTTCGGAATAAATCGGGGTTTTGTTTCGGCAGCCATTGCTTTCTGTATGGAATCATTTTTACGGACTAAAGCGGCAGTATCAACAGGTGCTTCCATATTTTCTATCTTTTGTCGTTCTTCCAACAATTTTAGGCTGTCAATGACAAGTGAATCTTTGACTTGTATGATAGAATCTGCCTTTATACCATACGGCGGTTGCGTGCCTTTTGGGCGTGAACATTCAGGCTTCCAGCCATCATAAGGCATAAAAGCATGAATGTAAACACTTTATATGTGGATGTTTTTCTTTTCAATGTAGTAATAACGCTTTATTCTTTCTTTTTCAGTGAATCCAGTATTTCCATGATTCGTTCCAAGTCCTCTTCGTTGTTGAACGGAATACTGATCTTGCCTTTTCCTTTGGCTGTGCATGAAAGCTGTACTTTTGAACCGAAGAATCCGCAGAGATGGCTTTGCAGCAAAGTGTATTCCTCGGATAGTTTGGAACCTTTTGGTTTGATCTTCTTCCCACCGCTGTCCACTGTCTCGCCACTGCTCAGTGCCTTGACAATTTCTTCCACTTTGCGGACAGAATAGCCTTGTGACTGTATTTCATTAAAGATACGTATTTGGGTCTTAGGATCATCTAAGGACAATAAGGCACGGGCGTGTCCCATGTCTATTTCGCGGTTTTTCAATGCTACTTGAATCTGAGCCGGAAGTTTCAGCAGACGCAGATAATTGGCGATAGTGGTACGTTTTTTTCCGACACGTTCGCTCAGCCGTTCCTGTGTCAATGCATATTGTTCCAATAAATGTTGATAAGCCAGTGCAATCTCCAATGAATTCAAATCTTCACGCTGAATATTTTCAATCAACGCCATTTCCATTACATTCTCGTCATCGGCTGTGCGGATGTATGCCGGAATAGATTTAAGTCCTGCCTGTATGGAGGCGCGGTAACGACGTTCTCCGGCTATGATCTGGTAAGAGTCTTCACTCAGTTGACGCAACGTAATGGGTTGGATGATACCAATTTCGGCAATAGAGTCAGCCAACTCCTGTAACGCCACCGGATCAAATTCACGGCGCGGTTGGTTAGGGTTGACGGATATTTTGCTCAGTTCTATCTCATTGATAGAAGATGAGCCGGCTGTCTTTACTTCTTCGGTCGAGATCAGTGCGTCAAGCCCGCGTCCTAAAGCAAATTTTTTCTGTACTGCCATTGTTTACTTACTGTTACGTGTTATAATTTCTTGTGCCAATGCCAATGATTCTTGGCTCCGGTAGAGTCGGCATCATACAATATTGCAGGAATGCCGTGGCTGGGAGCTTCGCTCAGTTTGACGTTACGCTGTACAATTGTCTTGAATACCAATTCTTGAAAATGGCGTTTCACTTCATCATAAATCTGGTTGGCCAGACGCAGACGTGAATCGAACATTGTCAGCAGGAAGCCTTCTATTTCCAGTGAAGGATTCAGTTTCGATTTAATAATCTTAATTGGTATTCAGCAATTTTGCTGATGCCCTCTAATGCAAAATATTCGCATTGAACAGGGATAATTACTGAATCGGCTGCTGTCAGCGCATTGATCGTTATCAACCTAATGACGGGGAGCAGTCTATCAGGTATATAGTCATATTCGTCCCGTCATGGGGGGCTAATACTTTTTTTTCATGATCTTCTCGCGGTCTTCCAGGGTTCAAACATTTTCTATTTCTGCGCCAACCAGGTCG
>ENA-OQAN01000782-OQAN01000782.1-human-gut-metagenome-genome-assembly--contig:-NODE-782-length-15699-cov-4.528256_pt1 | contig 15699 bp, 11 predicted proteins | sample MGYA00242735_ERZ504527 | MGnify/ENA primary metagenome ERZ504527 (study PRJEB26092, sample SAMD00036230) | human gut metagenome | host: Homo sapiens | study: EMG produced TPA metagenomics assembly of... | reverse complement strand
TCCACGCATAACTGATATGTAGGCAGACACAATTCCATCGTATCGCCGGATTCTTGGACATTCTGCCAAAGCAGAATCAGAAGTCCCAGCGGAAGTGAAAAAAGTAATGTCACTACAAAAATCTCTACAGAAACTACCATACCACTGGCAAGCTGCTGCAGCATTACACTTAAAGACATAAGCTTTCCTCCTGAAAAAATTTCTCCTGTACAGTAAGAAAAGAGGGTGCACAAAATGTACCTCCATTCCTTTATAATGCGGACAGCCTGCACAGATCTGTCCTCTTGTATCATAACTGTTTTTGTTCCGGCTGACTATTCAGCATCTTTCGCTGTATCAGCTGTATCTTCTTTTGCTGTGTCTGCATCGGAAGCATCATCCTCTGCTGCATCATCTTTTTTATCATCAGATTTCTCATCATCTCCAATGCAGAGCATATCTGCTACTTCATACTTCTCAGCAAGTTTATCAACTTCACCTGCATCATAAAGTTTCAGAACTTCTTCCCATACAGTATCTTTCAGCTCATCGTTACCCTTCTTAAAGCCGATTCCATACTCTTCGCTCTGGATTGGCTCGTCAAGGATCACATATTTGCCTTCTTCTCTCTGGGAAAGCTGATATTTGGCAACACCGATATCTACTGCGATGGCATCTGCAGCGCCGGAATCCAGATTCATGAATGCTGTATTGTAATCAGGATTCTCTGTCAGTGATGCAAAGCTTGCTGTAAGATCCTTATTATCATCGCTGTTTAATGCATCCAGTGCTGCGGAAGCGGCCTGAACTACTACATTCTTGCCTGCCAGGTCATCCAGCTTCTCAATCCCTGAATCGGCTGCAACAACCATCACCTGCTCATTGTTCAGATATGAATCTGACCATGTATAGTCATCCTCACGTCCGTTAATTGTAAATCCGTTCCAGATACAGTCGATAGAACCGGAATTCAGTTCCATATCCTTGGAATCCCAGTTGATCGGTTTCTTCACAAGCTCCCAGCCGAGATTGTCACATACTTCCTGTGCAAGATCAAGGTCAAAACCAACATACTCTCCGTTATCGTCTTTATATCCGAAAGGAGGATACTCTGCATCGAATCCTACAGTTAATGTTTTACTGTCAGCATCTGCATATACAGAAACAACGCCTGTCATCATAGAAGCTGCCATAACTCCTGCCATGAGTACTGCTAAAGATCTCTTTTTCATGATAAATATCTCCTCTTTATCTGTTTTGTTATTTATCACACAGCCACTCTACCATGTGAAAGTATGTGTTAATCCTATCACACACCTCCGCCTCTGTCAAGAGTAAGTTATGAACCTGTACTTCTGTGATAATCTTTCATAAGTCTCTCCAGAAGGGCATCCAGATTTTTTTCATCTGTTTTCTCTTCCGGTACAGACTCGAAAGCTTTCAGAGACTGCCTGATTTCTTCTTTTATATCTTTCTTCAGTTCTTCATCTACTTCAAGTTCTTCCATAACCTTATCATAATCTGTCTTATCATGAACACTGCTGTATGCTATGATATAAGCTTTTAAGGCATCTTTTGAATGTGCTTCTCTGTATGCTTCCAGAAAACATTCCTGTGCTTTTCCATCTGAAAAAGATAACTGTATGCACAGCCAAGATTATAGCGCACTGAAGCTGCGAATCCTTTTCTCTGCTCAGACAGATCCTCTCTTTCCAGGAGTTTCTGGTATACCCGGATGGCGTTCACATACATTCCGTTTTCTGTCAGTGCATCTCCCTTTCTCTTCTGACGGACTGCCGCTTTTTCTTTTCCATAAGTCACAATCCTGCTGTTAAAGCCCTTCATCTCCTCATAGGTAAGGTAATTGATCTCCTTGAAAACAGGATAGATCATCTCTTCCACACTTACATTTCTCTCCAGATTCTGTTTCAGCTTTGCAGCCAGATGCACAAGTTCAAGCTCATCTCTGAGCCAGTTGCATAATTCTTCATTAAAAACAGTATGATCAGCAAGGTAAAGATTGTGGTACAGATAATAACAGAGTTCTTCTATAGAATAAATATTCATACTGATATTCTCTATAAAATAAGGACGCTGTGCTTTTTTTGTCTGACATAAAATATATCCGCTCATTGCTCCATCTCCTTTACCATTCTACTGTCTCTGTCCAGGTTTTCCCACTGGAAGGGAACATTTCTCCGAATCCCAGATCTGTAACCGTCACTTTACATTCTGTAGATGAGACATACTGTAATTCCAGCCGTAATCTGGTAGTCTTGTCCGGGCGCAACGGAATACCGGGCAGCATCATTCCTACCCTTCTTTTCTCCGGTCTGTGGTACGTGCTTACAATAAACACAAGCTCCTCTGTATCATCAAGAATAAATTCACAGGATGCCTTACTGTCATACCAGTTATTTCCTGCCTCGATCAGCGGATAATAGGTAGGAGAACCCATCACTCTCATTTCCATCCCCACATCAGCCATAACCAGAGAATCGCTTAAAAAGCGATATCCCTTTAATGCCTTGTTTTCTGTTTTCTCTTTTCCTGCAGCGCAGGCACCCTTTGCAAAAAGATTATTTCCATAAAAAACCTTTCTTTTCTGATAACAGAGTAACCTTACAGACTGCTCTGCCCAGTCCTGTGAAAATCCATCTCCTGTGATCTGAATGCTGGAAAACAGATCTCTGCCAAGTGTTTTCTGGACAAACTTACCGAATTCTGAATCTCTCTCCTGTCCCTCAGCAGGAAGTTCTGTCTCCACAGCTTCTTCCAGTTTTACAGTGACAGGCTTTGTTGCACCGTTCATTGTCATCTTGCGAAAAGACACGTTCTCCGGTGTAAAGGCATACCATCCCACACTGCGGTTCCAGGTTTCTCTTTTCTGTGAGAGCACATAATAATAGAAGCTTTCCCCATAATCCAGCAGCATATATTTCTCATGTGGAAATCCAATTATCTCAAATGCTTTCTGGAAATTCTCAACCTGAATTTCCGTCAGCCCGGGCAGTGTCACCGCTACACATTTAGTATTTTTGACCAGTTCTGCCACTCCCAGAAATTTAAGCATTCCCTGCAGAAACTGAGCCAGGATCTCCCATGGTGCAAGTTCCTGTCCTTCCACCAGCACAGAATCACTTTTTTCACAGATTCCATAGACATCATCGATCATGACTCCGCCCTTTTCCCGGACAAAGTAATCTGCTTCCAGTCCTACGCAATAGTCTTTCTGCTCCGGTCTCCAGCACAGAATACAGGGAGCCTCATACTGATTTCCACCCGCTTTCATAGAAAGAGAACGTGCCTCGTCTCCTTTTCTGTCATAATAACATATCTGAGAATACTCTTTGCCAAAATCAATTCCCACGATCAAATCACGAATTTCGTTCATTTGTTCCTCCCGGTTTCAGGACAATCTGTTCCTGCTCTTCTTTCTCGATCACAAACATCTTCTTCACATACTGTTCCTGGCGAAGATACTTCTTCACCTGTGAAAACACTTCTTTCTTTTTATCCAGTCTGCGTGCAGAGAGCATCTGATTGATCATATGATATTTGCTTACAGGTGTACCCTCAATCTTATTCATTGTAAGTACCCTCTCCTGTGTCCGATTTACCCGCTCTCCTGTTACTGATTCAAAATAATACCGCAATGTCTCCCCGTAGAACAATGTAAATGATTTTGCAAAAATACCTTCATATAAATCACGCAAAGGCTCTGTCTGATATTTCACCTGATTTCCGAGGCCTGCATCCAGTGCATAATAGAGTGTCACCTTTGCAGACGGATCTGCATGGTATTCCACAAAGGTTTTATCATCCAGCTGATAGGGACTTAAGACAGATACCGGAAGTTTCCCGAAGAACGCAAAGTACATTCCCTGTTTCACACATTTCTGAAGAATCTCCTCTGCATTGCAAAGCTGTTTTTTCTCCAGTTTTTTTTCTTTGGAATACGCTTCCAGAAGAGCAAGACTGCATACAAAATCAACCGGCCATTTCTCATCATAAGCCCGCTCCAGCAGACTTCTTACAAAAACACTCATCGGATATTCTTTTACAAATGCACCATATGCAGTCTGCGTAAGATATGCTCCTGTAATACGTTCCTTTCCGCTGTGATGAACATAATCCTCCAGGATCTTCTCTCCCTCTTTCCTGTAATCAGAAGTAAACATCAGAAGGCCAAGAAGCTTCTCTTCCAGTTCATAAGTATCCATCTCAAAGCCCTGCGCACTTTTCCATACAGATATCAGTTCATCTACAGGACCAAATCTGTATTCCATAAGATACTTCAGGATCACTTCATCATATTTTCCGCGTCTGTATACATCCGATGCAAGGGCAAGCAATTCGTCATCCTCCTCCATCTCACATCTTGTCAGCATTCTGCTGGTCAGCTTCAGCTGGCTCTCTATGCGGATTCCTTCATATCCGAATTGGGAAACAATGGACATTGCCTGCTGATACATTCCTCTGGAGATCAGTACTTCCAGAAGAGCTGTTCTGTCTACAGCCGCATATTTCTTATAGTCCATCTGTCTCAGATAATTATCTGCTTCTTCTGCTCTGGTGTGTTCGGAATAATAAGAAAGCAGCTTCTCTCTGATACATTTCTGATATTCATCTGAAAATTCCTCTGACTCCGGGATCCTCTGGAATGCCTGAAGATTCTCCGGTTTCAGTTCTGTATGCTCACTGCAGTGAAGTACCAGTCCCGGCTCTTCAATATGAAAACCAAGAACCTTATCTGTCAGTTCACGCTCATCGAATAATTTCTTGATATTATAATCTACTGTTGATACATATCTTCTCTGCTTCCCATCCTGAAACAGGATCACCGCATCATCTGTATAAATTCTTGGATAAGCTACGCCCTGGATACATGGGTAAATTTCTTCTTCCCTGAGCTGTTCATGGCGCACGATCACATAGCGTATCTTCTTATCATCACAGTACAGTCTGTGTGTAAACAGCTTCTGCGCGAGCAGTTTTGCCTGTCCTTCTGTTTTGGGATTGCTTAAAAATTCCTGATAAAGGACCGCATAATTCTCATTCATCCGTCCTTCTTTCGCCTTGCGCATGGCAAAAATCTTCATATGATCCCTGTAATCCGCATATGTCTGTGGCTGACGGCCTCTGTTTCCCACAATACTTGCATAAATAAATGCCTTTTTATCATCTGCAAGAGAAGTATTATTATAGGTAAAATACATCAGAAGGGGCTTTGGAAGTTCTCTCTGATAAGATGTATCCATTGTTTCCACATAATATTCATATATCCTTGTCAGACGGATTCCTTTCTCCACTGCCAGGGAAAACCATCTGAAATATTCCGGTTTTCTCGGATTTCCAAGCATGATATATCTGCAGATTGCTTCCAGCGTATCATCGGATTCAAAAGCATCGTATCCCATTGCCAGTGCTCTGTACATACTGGTACAAAATTCTCTCTCATACCCTGTAAGATAGGCAAATCTCATCACCAGCTCTTCTGTCAGAAGACCTTTCTCTCCCGCAAATAAAAATACCTGTGTCCAGAAACTGCTCATTCTGTGAAGAAGTGTTGTATCACTGCTGATATAATTCCATGCTTCCAGATACAGAAACGGACTCCTGCAGCCTTTCTCAAAAAGTTCCTCCATCATAAATACTAGCCTTGAAGGGGAACCCTTATCCTCCGGATTCATCTCCAGCCAGAGTTTAAACAACAGGAAACTGTCTTCCTTCTGCAGAAAGAAATTGTACAGACGTCTTATCGCCTGTTCTCTGTCTTTGTGCAATCCTGTAAGAACGCAGAGATAAAGGTAAGCACCTGCCAGTTCCAGATTCTCTCTGACAAAGTTCTGATGTTTAAATTTCTTCAGGATTTCTCTTGCCTGCTCATCCTTTTCTTCCATATGAAGAATGTATGCTTCATACATCTGATATTCCGGATAATCACAGCCTTCTTCCCTTAACTGATTAAGGACAAATCTGCTGCTGCCGATCCATGTCTTACTGTCCATTCTTTTGCAGGAGTATTCTGCAAGGTCACGTAACAGTTCCAGCTTATGCCGTTTCACATGAATCTCTGTTTTGAGTTGCACTTTCGATTCCATGGATGCAGTGATCTGATAAGTCAGCTGCTGATAAGGACTCTTCACAGTGATCTCACCAAACTGACGTCCTTTTTTCAGCTTTTCTTTACGGATTACATATTCCACCTGATAATAGCTTCCTATAAAATCCTCATCTGTGACCACATGCCTGGAAACTTCCAGAAAATCGCCTTTCGCCTCTACCTCCAGCCTGAGATGTCCCCATCCGCTCCTCTGGACTGCAAAAGTTTCGCGGACAGATTCACTGATATCATAGAAGCTGTTCTGATCTGCCTTCAGTTCAATTTTTACAGGATCCTTTTTTCCCGTTCCGATCAGAAACTCTTCTACATGCTGAAATGTCACAGGCTGTTTTGAGAGTCCCTTATAAAGAGCTTTCTCTTTCTGTCCGGCATTTCTTAACAGAAGTTCAAATCTGCGGTCTGTAAAAACACGATATGCTTCTTTAAAATCGTCCTTTGCAATATTCACAAAGGTATCCATATCCGGCACATCTCCGGCTGCACTTTTCAGTTCTGCTTTCTCTGTCTGAATAAGAAATGGCAGCTTATATTCTCCAATGTCTGTGGTGAAACAAAGCCATCCCTCATGTCTCTCACCCGGGTGCATCCCCGCACCGTCAATTCCATACTGCAGTCTCACCGTAGTTCCCGAAAATTTCTCGGTTCCCGGTACCACGCGCCTGTTGGAAGATGTAATATATCCACGTATTTTCTGATTATCCTCTGTTCCGAAATACAGTTCCCCTTTGTACACATCACCTGCTTTCAGAGTCACTTCTATTTTGTCCTGCGAAAAAAGGAGCTGCGGATGTTCATGTCTGAAATTTCCACTTAATAGTTCTTCTATCGTCTTTTTCAAAATTGTTCACCTTATATCCTTGCTTAAATTACAGAGCTACTGTTCACAAGCCTATTGCATTTAATTATACACCACAAAACACATCCGCGCAACAATCCGCTCTTCAGCTTTTTCGTTACTGTTCACTCCGTTCACAGTAACGTAGCCAAAATTCATTCCAAATTGCCTGCGGCAATGGAATTTTGGCTTGTATGTCTCGGGATAGTGGTGTGTGAACAGTAACGCTTTTTCTCCTTAATTTAATATTGCGCACAGTTAAATTGTCTTATATAATAAAATATATCTTATGATTAGAGCAGATAATTTCTTCATTGTACATTATTTATCAGAAATAAGTATCTGCTCATAAAGAACGGAGGTACTCTATGAAAAAATTAAAAGTATTTTCTATCTCAGCAATTCTTATTGCTATCTGTTGCTCTTTTTTATTTTCAGTTTCAGTATCCGCAGCATCAAAAAAACGTAACAAATTTGACCACAAACCCAGCGGAAACATTTATTACTATGATGAAAACGGACATACTGTAAAGGGACTTGTCACGATCCGCGGAAAGAAATATTATTTTAATGAAAAGGGAATCCAGCAAAACGGCTGGCAGAAGATCAAGGGAGATTATTATTTCTTCCAGATCCGCAACGGCTGTTATGCCTCCATGGTAACTTCCCGGCGTGTAAATGGTATTTATCTTACCAAAAGTGGAGAAGCACGCTATAACAGTGAAGAAAAAAGAAAATTGAACCTTATGGTCACAGCTAACCAGGTCATGCGTCGTGTGACCAAAAGAAATATGTCCAAACCAGAGAAATTATGGAGATGTTATCTGAAGGCAGTCAGCTACGGATACGGTGGCACCGGCAATGACTACGATTTCCGTTACTATTACTCAAACTGGGATGTCAGCTATGCGGAGGATATGTTCTACCGGGGGCATGGCGACTGTTTCGCTTTTGCATCTGCATTTGCTTACCTGGCTAACGCAGTCGGATTTGAAGCCAAGGTTATCTCATCAGGCGGTCATGGATGGGCTGAGATCAAAGGAGAAGTCTGCGATCCGAACTGGGCAAAAGGCACAGGACATATCGAAAGATATTACCGTATGAGTTATGACCTCAGCGGTGTAGACGGACGTCCCTATTATAGAGGAAACAGGGCGTATGTAATTACAATCTGATCTCATCCGGACATTTTCTGACATATCAGGCAGATAAAACTATACGCTTCGCTGCCTGATTTATAGTAATCCTCTAAAATAACGCATCTTAATCCAAAAAGTTCCGGGTATCTGTATCTGCCAGATGTCCCGGAACTGTTACTGTTCACTCCGTTCGTTACTGTTCACTCCGTTCTCAGTAACGTTGCCAAAATTCTCTATCCTGAGTTGACTTTCCTTTCTTTATATCGTATCATTAAATATTATTCATTCAAAAATATTTTTAAGAAAGAGGTTATCATCCATGCAGAATAACAAAAATTTTCTGGGCACAGAACCTGTTGGAAAGCTTCTTTTAAAGCTATCCATTCCAACAGTGATCGCCCAGCTCATCAACATGCTTTATAACATTGTAGACCGTATTTACATCGGCCACATCCCGGGGGAAGGCAGCCTGGCACTTACCGGTGTGGGAGTCTGTATGCCCATCATCATGATCGTCTCCGCATTTGCGGCACTGGTCAGTTCCGGCGGCGCACCAAGGGCTTCTATTTACATGGGAAAACAGGATAATAAATCTGCTGAGAATATATTAGGCAACTGTTTTATTCTTCAGATTATTATCTCTGTTATCCTCACTGCCATTTTATTGATCTGGGGCAGAGATTTATTACTGGCTTTTGGCGCCAGTGAAAACACCATCAGTTATGCAACAGATTATATGCATATTTACGCTTTCGGTACCTTGTTCGTACAATTAACCTTGGTATGAATGCATTCATCACTGCACAGGGATTTACCACATTTTCCATGGTTTCCGTCCTGATCGGTGCTGTCTGCAATATTGTTTTAGACCCTGTATTTATCTTTGTTTTTCATATGGGAGTACGCGGTGCTGCACTGGCAACTGTTATCTCACAGGCGATTTCCACACTCTGGGTAGTTTTATTCCTCTGCGGCAAAAAGACACAGCTTCACCTCAGAAAAAAGCATCTCCATCTGGAGGCAAAGGTTGTTCTTCCTGTATCGCACTGGGACTTGCTGCTTTTATCATGCAGTCAAGCGAAAGTATTGTAACTGTCTGCTTCAATTCATCCTGCTTCGGTACGGCGGTGATATTGCAGTGGGAGCCATGACCATCCTGACCAGTGTTATGCAGTTTGCCATGCTTCCTCTTCAGGGAATTGCGCAGGGAGCACAGCCAATTTCCAGTTATAATTACGGTGCCAAAAATGCAGACAGAGTAAAGAAAACTTTTCGTTTGCTTCTGATCACCTGTCTGTCATATTCTGTACTCCTCTGGGCTGCTGTACAGCTTGTTCCCAGAGTATTTGTAAGCATTTTTACGGCAGATACAAGTCTTATCGAATTTACTGCACCAATGCTTAAAATCTATCTGGGTGGTCTGTTCCTCTTCGGTATCCAGATTGCCTGTCAGATGACCTTTACCTCCCTTGGAAAGGCAGTAAACTCTATTATTGTTGCTGTTGTCCGTAAGTTTGTACTGCTGATCCCGCTGATCTATATTATGCCTCATATGATATCTGATTCAACAACAGGCGTATATATGGCAGAACCCATTGCAGATATTACTGCTGTGATCTTTACCTCTGTTTTATTTACATTTCAGTTTAAAAAGGCACTGGCAGAAATTCAGAATTAAATACTGTACCAATCCATAATAAGGGGCGAACATTGTAAAACGTTCACCCCTTAAATAATGCATTTCTATATCAAAACAAGTCATTAATCACTTCCTGTACTGTCTGTAAACGCTCTGCTTTCCATGCTTTTGCACCACAGAAGAGAAGTCCCTCATCTACATTCCCTTTTACTGCATTGATCAGTCCGTCAGTAATACAGTAAGGTATTTCTTTGGGGCTGCATTTTACAAGACATCCATGACAGGGACTGTGTGGAATCTGTTCGCCGTTCATGACACGGGTCATGAATTTGTTCATAATGGCACGACCTGGCATTCCAACAGGGCTTTTTACAATGGCAATGTCGGATTCTTTTGCTTTTAAATGAGCTTCTTTGTAGCGGATGTCTGCGTCACATTCTTCCGTTGTAATAAAACGGGTAGCTACCTGAATGCCGTCAGCACCCAGATTATCCACTTTTTGGACATCCTCTCTGTTATAGATACCACCTGCTACGATCACTGGGATTTCTGTCTCATATTTCTCTGCGTAGCTTTTTACTGTTGCGATGATTTTCTTTATTTCTTCACTGTAGGATTCTTCAGTATATTTCTCCAGTTCTTCTTTATGAAAGCCAAGGTGTCCGCCTGCCTGAGGACCTTCGATCACTACCAGATCTGCAGTTCTTTTGTATTTTCTGTCCCAGTATTTCAGGATTACTTTTGCGGATTTGTCTGTAGATACGATAGGGGCAATCTTTGTCAGACTTCCTTTTACCAGTTCTGGAAGCTCTGTAGGAAGTCCGGCACCGGAGATAATGATGTCTGCACTGGCTTTTACTGCAGCCTTTACGTGAGATGCATATTCTTTCAGTGCAACCATAATATTGTATCCTATAATTCCATCTCCTGAAATCTCACGGGCTTTTTTCATTTCACCGGCAATGGCACGTTCGTTGGCTGCTGCCGGATTTCTGTCGAAATCTTCTTCCCTGTAGCCGATCTGTGCAGTGGAAATAATACCAACTCCTCCTGCTTTCGCAACAGAACCTGCAAGTCTGCCAAGACTGATCCCAACTCCCATTCCCCCCTGGATCAATGGAACTCTTGTGATTTTATCTCCTATTTTGAAATTCTTCATTGTGATTCTTCTCCTGTTATTTTGTTTGTATTTTAAATATTTTGATATTCAAAGTATATCACAATATTTATTCTTGTCAAGAGAAACCAGTTTATATAGTTTTTAATACTATATAAGTCCACAGATTTTGACAAAAAATCCGCTGATACGATCAACTTGTGTAATCATATCGGCGGATTTGTTCTATCTGATATATTTTGCCATCACCGGTAAAAGCACCTTCATATCAATTGGTTTTGCTACATGATCATTCATTCCGGTCGATATCGCCTTTTGTCTGTCCTCTGCAAAGGCGTTTGCTGTCATTGCTATAATGGGTATGGAAGCTTTCTCCTCATCTTTCATTCTGCGTATCCTAGCTGTAGCGTCATATCCATCCATCACCGGCATCTGAATATCCATAAGAATCATATCATAATATCCGGAAGCTGCTTTCTCCAGCTTATCCAGACAGTCAGCTCCATCCATTGCGCGGTCTGCAATAATCTTTTGTTCCGCAAGCAGTTCTATCGCAATTTCTGCATTCAGATCATTATCTTCTGCAAGAAGAATACGTTTTCCTTCCATCCTCTTTAATGCATCCGGCTGTTCAGATATCTGATTCCTGTATACATCCTCTTCTGATGCTGTATCAAAAGAAATATCTACAGTGAATTTTGTCCCGGCGCCCTGCGTACTTTCTACCCGGATACTTCCTCCCATCAACTCGATCATGGATTTTACAATAGGAAGACCCAGTCCTGTACCAGCGACCTTGTTCTCTGTGGTTGTATGCTCTCTGGAAAATTCTTCAAAGATATGTGGAAGATATTCCTCGCTCATGCCAATGCCTGTATCTTCACAGGTAAAAATGAGCCGGGCTTTCCGGGGATCCTCTGAATCCTTCTCATATATCTTTACATGAACCCCATGCCCATCTGACGTATACTTTATCGCATTGCTGATGATGTTCAGCATTATCTCCTGAAGTTTCACCCTGTCACAAAGGATAAAGGTATGATATACATCCAAATCTACCGAATACTGCAGGTTCTTCTTCCTTACATCTTCCTCAAATACTGTGTTTACCGTATGAAATAATGTGTTTATATCCTCTGCTTTCAGCTGCAGAGCTGTAGTGCCGCTTTCAATACGGGCTATCTCCAGGATCTGGTTAATAATCGTCATCAGCAGATTTCCGGAAGAACAGATCTTTCCCAGATATTCTTTTGCCTTTTCCTCGTTTTGAAGGTTCTTTTCCAGTAATCCGGAAAAACCTATGATCGCATTCATTGGCGTCCGGATATCATGGCTCATATTAAACAGAAATCGTGTTTTTGCTTCATTGGCACTTTTCGCCAGTTCTGCCGCTTTCTCAAGCTCAGCAGCATATTGTTTTTCTCTGTGTTTTTTGCTGGATATCTGATAAAAAACCATAGCGATCAGCAACGAGAATATATACGAAGCAATTATGGAAAGAATCCATTGAGAAACCGGAGTCCACCCATTGGAAGGCACAATATCAAAATACCATGTGTTATTCGGGATCTCACATTCTATCGTCAGGCTGTTTTCCGGCATATCATCCTGACTCTGGGCAAGAATAACCTTATCTCCACTGCTTCTGTCATAAGACCAGATCTTATAACTGAAATCTGCCTCACTTAAAGATTTCAGATTTATATCACTCATGAAACGATCCCAGTCAATTACCTGGAGTACAAATCCCCAGAAACTACTCTCTCCGAAATCATCGGTTCGATAAACCGGTTTAAAAAGTAATGCTCCGGTTCCTCCTGCTTTAACTGATAGGGACCGCCAAGTGTATATTCCCCGGTTTCCTTAGCCAGAACTGCATCTTTTTTCCGTTCGTGTTCCCTCAGAACATCCAATTCAAGAGCCTCTGAATTTCCCTGCATAGGATAGATTTCGGTTATGATCCCTTCCGGTGCCAGCTCAAACGCCTTTACCACACCTTCCTCATTAGGAATCTTTTCTGCCAGTTCTGAAAAAGTGTTTTCATCCATATCCGATCCATCAATGATATAATTTCCCAGAAAATCAGAAATCATTATATAATTTTCCAGCTTTGCCTTGACTCTCCTTATCGTGCTTTGTGCCATATAAGTTCCCGATGCTTTTTTTTCCTTTTCCTGATATCGGAGCATCTGACTACACGCAAAAAAATGCGATCAGGAAAGAGAGAAGTCCTATAATATAGCAGTATTTTTTAATATGTTTAGCAGCTGTACTATTTATTTTCATTGAATTTTCCTCGTTATGTTTTCTTCCAACTGTTTTTCATCGGGCTGTGCAATAAAATCGAATGGTATCTATCACTTTCTCCATTTGAAGGGGTTTTGAAAAATGTTCGTTCATTCCTGCTGCTTTACTCTGTGCAATATCATCCAGAAAGGCATTGGCTGTCATAGCAAAAATGGGGATAGATTTCGCATCCTCTCGATCCATTTTTCTGATTCTGCGGGTAGCTTCCAGACCTCCCATTTGTGGCATCATCAGATCCATCAGAATCACATCAAAGTATCCGGGCTCTGAATTCTCAAAGATTTCTACGGCTTCCCGTCCATTCCATGCCTTTGTCACTATCATTTTTTCTTCTTTCAGCAGAAACTCAGCAATTTCCATATTCAGCTCATTATCTTCCACCAGCAGAACCTGAATCCCCTCTACTGAACAGTTCTGATACATATGAGATTTCTTTTCCTGTTCCTCTGCAGAGATTTCAAAAGAAATATGGAGAATAAATTTGGTTCCTTTTCCCTGTATGCTATCAAAGAAAAGAGTTCCTCCCTGCAGTTCTGTCAGTTTTCTGGCAATGGCAAGTCCCAGACCGGTACCTGCATATTTTGTTCTGGCTGACTGCCCTTCCTGGGCAAAAGGCTCAAATGCCCTTTTCTGAAATTCCTGACTCATGCCGATCCCGGTATCTGTACAGGTCAGTTCATATTCCGCAATGGTATCCGTATAGGAAACCTCACGACAGGTAACTGTCACAGAACCGCCATCATGATTATATTTTACTGCATTGCTGCCGATATTCATCAATGTCTGCTGGAAATGTACCGGACTTCCTATCAGCTGTGTATGGATGATTTCTCCATCTTCTACATAATAATTGACACCAGCTTCATTTGCCTGCATCCTGGTGATTTCATTCGTATTATGCAAAAGTTCCAGCAGATTAAAGTGCTTTCTCTCAAGCTGTATATTGCCGGATTCCAGCTTATTCATATCCAGCACATCATTGACAAGATTTAAAAGATAACTGGAAGCAGTCCTGATTCTGGTACGTGCTTCCTGCTGAAGCTCCAGATCATCCGGATAACGGTCCGCAATATTCACACAGCCCTGAATTCCATTGATCGGTGTACGGATATCATGACTCATTCTCCTCAGGAAATCTGTCTTTGCCAGATTGGCTTTCTCCGCCTCCTGAGCGGTTCTTCTCAGTTCTTCCCGGCTTTCCAGCTCAGATATTTTCTGGTCATTAATATCTCTCGCCACATAGAGAACATTGGTTACCTCCCCTGCTTCGTTTCGAAGCTTCACAATAAATCTGGCCTGATGCCAGACTCCGGTTATGGCTCTGTATTCTGTGGAAACCTCCTCTCTGTTCTTCAGACGCTCTGCCAGCGTGGAAGCATCCAGGAATTCTCTCATTCTTTCCTGAAATTCGGGAGCTACGATTTTCTCTCTGGCTTTTGTAAACTGAACAGAAATTTTTCCACTTCTGCCAGTCAGACAGTGCATGGATTCCTTGCTGGAAATCTCCTCGTAGGTATCATGGAGCAGATCCATCCGGTAGATGATCCAATACATTTTGCTGATTGCAGAAATGATCTCATTATTCATTTTCAGATCAGCCATAGTCTCTTCCATCTGCTGCTTCTTTTTCATATCCTCCTGCACAATATCATCAATATAGCGAAATCCCATAATGATCTTATAATCATCCCTGTTTCCTGTCTCCAGACGGATCACCTGTAATTCAAAATACTCATGTCCGGCATGGTTTTTCACTGACTGATAACGATACGCAAAACGTTTGTGATTCCGCAGATACTCTATGAGAGCGTGACGTTCCATCTTCTGGAGAAAATCCGGTGCTGATTCCCGGATCACATAATGGTCATAATAATATCTGATTCTGGAGGTATAGCCGGATTTCAGCTCCGTCATCCCATCAATCTCTGCCCAATTGGAATGTACGCTCTGTTTGATCGTTTCCATAGTATCATTTGCCAGATCACATAAATAAAATGAGGTATAATCTACGCAGAGAGCTTCCAGGATATGCTTCTCCTTCTGAAGTTCCTTCAAATTGCTCTCCAGTGTTTTCTGTTTTTCCTCAAGCATCCTGAGCATACGCAGATTATTCAGTGTACTGGCAAGATGTCCACCTGCATTGGAAAGAAGCGATATGGAAACACCGGGATTAACCAGCTCCGGATTATCCAGACCGATAAAACCGCTCAACTGCGTATTTGCAAACAAAGGTAAAACCAGCAGAGAATGAATATCCTGAACCTTCAGGATGTCATATTCCGAAGGCATAGTTTCACATATTTTCTCCAGATCATGAATAATTATAGTTTCTCCACGAAGAAATTTCTCATGCCACACCGGCATACTATCGGCAGAAATACGAATCAGATTGTCAATCTGGGGGACGATCCCCTCTCTGCACCATTCGAAGGTATTGCTGTAATAATCCTGTTTTTCAGACATCAGTTCAAAAATATATACCTGTCTGCATCTGTATATTCGCCGGTGTATTGAAGCAATGCAGGAATACAGTCCTTCACTTCTTTCCTCATCTGA
>ENA-OQAN01000781-OQAN01000781.1-human-gut-metagenome-genome-assembly--contig:-NODE-781-length-15705-cov-1.997432_pt1 | contig 15705 bp, 16 predicted proteins | sample MGYA00242735_ERZ504527 | MGnify/ENA primary metagenome ERZ504527 (study PRJEB26092, sample SAMD00036230) | human gut metagenome | host: Homo sapiens | study: EMG produced TPA metagenomics assembly of... | reverse complement strand
TTCCATTCCAAACGCTCCTTTCCGCCAGGCATAAGCCAGGCCAATAATAAGAATGACCAGAAACAGAATTCCGCATACCAGGGCGCTGCTGCCGAGCTCTCCGGCTGTCACTGCCAGGGGAACAGAAATACGGTCTCGATGTCAAACATCAGAAAAAGAATGGCATACAGGTAATATCCTACTTTAAACTGGACCCATGATTGTCCTCTTGTCGGTATACCACATTCGTATGGCTCTCCTTTCTGCGGATTGAACGACCGCGGTGCGATAAGTTTTGCAATAGTCATAGCTGCTGCGACGAGGGCTATGGCTGTCAAAACTACGACAACTAAAAATGTAAAAAACATATCTGTAAATTTAGTATTGATTGTTTATATAAAATAAGATGGCTGTAAGAAGAATCGCTTTTCTTCCTACAACGAAAAAACAAGGAATTTCTGTATTTCCCTGTCAGCCTGAAGGTGGCTAAATCTGGATTCTTTCCAGCGTATAGATGTAATATTCAATTCGTTTCGGCAGGGGAGGACGTCCTGTCTGAATTGTGATTTCAAGATCTGTAAATCCGTTTTGCGAATTTCGGACAGGAACTGTTCCGGCATAAAGAGCGGATTTGGTATCCTGTTTTTTCTCCACGTGAGTCAGAACGGCTGCCGCCGGCAGATCCGTCTGGGAGTGGTCCGAAAGATGTCGCAAGGCTTTTTCTGCCATAGGCAACGGAGCCTGTAACTGGCAGTCAGAAATATGTTCTGAATGTATGAAGAAGGATTCGGATAAATTCGACGACGTATAAAGAGTATTCCCTATAACTGAAATTATAAGGAGGATGAAGAATAATATGGTTGTCTTAATCCGCTTACTCATTGTCGATAATTATCTGAAAACGGCCGCAAAGATAGCGATTTATTTTTAGTATGAAGTCTGAGTTAGTATAAAAAATATTATCGTATGGTTCCGGGTATTAAAAAAAACGTTTCGGCCTTTTGATTAAAAGACCGAGTTTTTACTGAAAGCCCGAAACATTTTAAAAAAAGCTGCCCGGCTTTTTTAGAGTAAATCGGGGATGATGCAGAGGGTTTCTTCTTGAACTTGTCGTTCGGTAAGTGCTTCTTTGTCAGCCTGGAAGAGGTTGACAAACTTCTCGTGAGTTTCACACATGCTCTCTGCCTGCCGATAATGTTCCAGCGCCTTGGTATATTTTTCTGTGCCAGATAGACGTGTCCGGCATTGAGCCAGTCGCTGGCCTGTGCATCGTCAGTCTGCAGTAGTTTCTGGTAGAAACGGAGAGCTTCTTCGTATTTTCCGGTCATAAAGTAGCACCATCCGATGGCTCTGCGGGCATTAACCGGTGTCTTGTCGAGATATTCCACCTTGAAGAAGTATGTGAGTGCCTGGTCATACATTCGCTGGGTGGCGAGACACTGGCCTATCTGGAGCAACAGGTTGAGATTGTCCGGCTGGATTTCCTTGACTTTCTCAAAATATTCCAGTGCTTTCGGATAGTCGTGCATATGCTTGTAGCATTGGGCCAGATGTCTCAGCGTCCATACATGGTCGGGCTTGAGCAGGTCGGCCTGTTGGAAGGCCTGAGCTGCTTCCGGGTACTTCTTCAGCTTCAGCAGGGAGAATCCCAGTTTCTGCATGACTTCCGGATTGTCGGGAGTTTTCTCTCCCAGATCCCGGAACAGGTCGGCAGCTTCCTGCCAGTAGCCTTTTGAGAAAAGCTGGTTGGCTGTATCGCTGAGGTTCTCCGTCGTATGGTTGAGCGGAGCCAGTGGCTTGCATTTCCAAAGGGCCAGGTCGTCGGTAAAGATATCATGCTGTTCTTTCCGGAACGGCCATAGCTTGAAGAACCGGTAAAGATCCTGCAGGTAGAGTTTGGCCGTGATGTCGGTCTTTTCTCCTTTCCGGTTTTCGTTTACGAGCTGTTCGATACTTTCATTCAGATGGAGATCCTGTTCAGCAAGCTGTGAGGTTACGATGTTCTGCTGTACCTGTGGGATTGTCATAAAGGTGAAGCAGAAAGAATATCTGTCGGAGTTGCAGAACATAGGCAGTTCCAGTAGGTGTCTGATAAGGTTGTTTCCTTTATCATTGCCGGAAGGCAGTATGCTGGCCACTTCGGAGATCTGGGTGCTGAACGGATAAAACCAGTGGGCAGCCTGCTGGAAGAACGGGAATGTCTTGAGTTGTGCAAAGGTTCCCATGTAAGTGTCTGCTCCTTCCATTTGCAGTTCTCCCAGTTCGCGAATCTTTTCATTGGCCATATCCAGACTCTTTTTCCATTCCGGATTGAATTCTTCCAGATCTTCGATATCTTCGATCTTCATGTCGGGATTAATCAGATGCTGGGTCTTGAGCATTTGAGGAATGATTTCTTCCCGCATCTTCTTTTCTATTTTTTCCGTCTCGCGTGACAGCAACAGCAGGGTCTGAAGTTTATTTACCTGTTCAATGGCCTGGGGGAGTTCGCTGAGCATTGACAGGGCTGCAGTCAGTTCGGGATACATGCTCAGACGTTCTTCGTGGTAGTAGGCTGCCAGCAGAATACCGGTCAGCGCTCTTTGGGTGATCAGACTTTCAGTCCGCTGGCGGTACACGGTGAGGAGAAACTGGAATTTGGCCGGATCAAACAGTTGGAGCAGGTTAAGGGTGACGGCACTGACGACGACTGCCAGGTCGTTGGTTTCCACTAAAAGAGATTCACTGATCTGTCGTACTCCGGATATTTCTTCTTCACTCCAGAAAGTGGAAGTCCAGATGCGGTCAAACAGTTCATCCAGATTCTTTTCATGCTTCTTTCTGATTTCCTGTTGTTTTTCGAACAGTTGCTTGTCATCCTTCGTTGCGAGTTGGCTCAGACGGATATCTTCACTGAAATCTTCCAGACATTGGCAGAGTTCCTGGTAGGAGCGATGCTGCCCGGGCTGGTGCATCTGGCGCATCTTGTCTGCAAATTGTCCGTAGGCCTTGCGGTATTTGCCGAGAAATTCCAGCTGATCGGTCAGTTCGTATGCTTTCCGTACAATTTGTCTGTATAGTTTTCCCTGTTCAGGTCTTCCATTCCCTGCGCTGCATATTGCAGCATATAATTATAGGTAGTCTGCAGGTTCTCTGCTTCCGATTTGAGCTTCCAGTAGTCTGTTTCGGCGATCAGTGCATTGAGTTGTGTCAGTGCTTCTTTCACTCGTCTTTGGTCAAGTAGTTGAATGATATCTTTATGCATAAAGTTTTTTGTCTGATTTGGCAAATGCAAATGTAGCAATTATTTTGTAAATTTGCGGGCATCTAGAAAAAGCAAAATGAATATAGCTGAACTTCAACAGATTTATGGCAAGCATCCGAATGCGGAGGGGCTGGCTTCTTTGATGAACAATCCGGAGATCCGTACCATTTTTCTTGAAGGCGTACATGCTTCGTGCACTTCGCTGTTTGCTTCCGGTGTCGTAAAATCGGCAGACCGGGTACACCTATTTATATTAAATGATCTGGAAGAGGCGGGATATTTCTATCACGACCTGGTACAGGTGGACGGTGACGAGCATATCCTGTTTTTCCCTTCGTCTATCGTCGGGCCATCAAGTATGGTCAGAAAGATGCGGCGAATGAAATTCTGCGTACGGAGGTGTTGAGCCGTCTGGAAAAAGACGAGTCGCTGGTGGTGGTGACTTATCCGGAGGCATTGGCTGAAAAGGTCGTGTCACGCAATGAACTGACCGACCGGACAATGAAACTGCAGGTAGGTCAGCACGTGGAGACGGAAGAAATTCTTTCCACTCTGACGGAATATGGTTTTGAGCATGTGGATTACGTGTACGAACCGGGGCAGTTTGCCATGCGTGGAAGTATTCTTGATGTTTATTCGTTTGCTTCGGAATATCCTTATCGTATCGATTTCTTTGGAGATGAGATTGACAGTATCCGAACCTTTGAGGTAGAGACTCAGCTTTCGAAGGAAAAGAAAGATTCGGTGAGTATAGTTCCGGAACTGGCTGCGTCCGACAAAAGTGAAATCTGTTTTCTGGATTCCTGCCGTCTGCCTCTGTACTTTGGGTAAAAGACTTGCTTTGGGTGCGCGAACGCATTCAGACTGTTCGTGAGGAAGCGCTTTCTCCTCAGGCACTCGCGGCATATGAAGGAGAGCAGACTGAACTGGCTTCGCTTGAAGGCCGTCTGATCGATGGAGCGGAGTTTACAGTCAAGGCACTGGAATTCGTCCGCATTGATTTCGGACATAAGGCAACCGGAACTCCGCAGGCTGTTTTGAAATTCAATACTTCGGTGCAGCCTATTTTCCATAAGAATTTTGATATGGTCGCCGGTTCACTGACTGATTACAGTCAGCGGGGATATCGTCTTTATATCTGCTCGGATAGTATGAAACAAACCGATCGTCTGCGTGATATTTTTCAGGAAAGGGGCGATCAGATTTCGTTTGAACCTGTTGACCGTACCTTGCATGAAGGATTCGTTGACCATACTCTGAAGTGTTGCATCTTTACCGATCATCAGATATTTGACCGCTTTCATAAGTATAATCTTCGGAGCGACAAGGCTCGCAGCGGGAAAGTAGCTCTTTCACTCAAGGAACTGAACATGTTTGAGCCGGGAGATTATGTGGTGCATATTGATCATGGTATCGGTAAATTTGCCGGGCTGGTACGGATTCCCAATGGAAATACGACGCAGGAAGTCATCAAACTGATCTATCAGAACGATGACGTTGTGTTTGTTTCCATTCACTCTTTGCATAAAATTTCCAAATATAAAGGAAAGGAAGGTGAACAGCCTCGTATCAGCAAACTCGGTACGGGTGCGTGGGAAAAGATCAAAGAGCGGACCAAGACCAAATCAAGGACATTGCGCGTGATTTGATAAAACTTTATTCGCAGCGCAAACAGGAAAAAGGTTTTAAATATAGTCCCGACAGTTTTTTGCAGCATGAACTGGAAGCCAGCTTCCTTTATGAAGATACTCCAGATCAGTTAAAGGCTACTCAAGACGTGAAGGCAGATATGGAAAGTGATCGTCCGATGGATCGTCTGGTTTGTGGTGATGTGGGCTTCGGCAAGACCGAAGTTGCTGTGCGGGCTGCTTCAAGGCTGTGGCGGACAACAAACAGGTGGCCGTACTCGTTCCGACGACTGTACTGGCCTATCAGCACTATCAGACCTTCAGCAAGCGTCTGGAAGGCATGCCCTGTAAGGTGGATTATCTGAGTCGTGCCCGTACGGCAAAAGATACAAGCCGTATCCTGAAAGAGCTGGCGAACGGAGGATATCAAATATACTGATCGGTACGCACAAGATCATTGGAAAAAGTGTGAAATTCAAGGATCTCGGCTTGCTGATTATTGATGAAGAGCAAAAGTTCGGGGTGAGCGTGAAGGAAAAGCTCCGTCAGATCAAGGTGAATGTCGATACGTTGACCATGACAGCAACACCGATCCCTCGTACACTTCAGTTCTCTTTGATGGGAGCCCGTGACCTTTCGGTTATTCAGACGCCACCTCCCAACCGTTATCCGATTCAGACCGAAGTACATACTTTCAATGAAGAAATCATAACCGAGGCCATTAACTTTGAAATGAGCCGCAACGGACAGGTATTCTTTGTAAACAACCGTATTCAGAATCTTCCGGAACTGAAGGCAATGATCGAACGGAATATTCCAGACTGTCGCGTGTGTATCGGTCATGGACAGATGCAACCTGAGGAACTGGAGAAGATCATTTTTGATTTTGTCAATTATGATTATGATGTATTGCTCGCTACAACCATCATTGAAAGCGGAATTGATATACCCAATGCCAATACGATTATCATCAATCAGGCCCAGAATTTTGGTTTGAGTGACTTGCATCAGATGCGCGGACGTGTGGGACGCAGCAACAAAAAAGCTTTCTGTTATCTGCTGGCACCTCCTTTGTCATCGCTTACTCCTGAAGCCAAACGCAGGTTACAGGCCATTGAAAACTTTAGTGATCTGGGAAGCGGTATCCATATTGCGATGCAGGATCTTGATATTCGCGGAGCAGGAAATATGCTGGGTGCCGAGCAAAGCGGATTTATTGCTGACCTGGGATATGAAACGTATCAGAAGATTCTGAATGAGGCCGTAACCGAGTTGAAGAATGAAGAATTTGCCGACTTGTATGCAGAAGAAATCAAGGCAGGAGAGGAGAAGATATCCGGAGAAGAGTTTGTGGACGAATGTACTGTGGAAAGTGATCTGGAACTTCTGTTCCCGAATGAATATATTCCCAGCAGCAGCGAACGTATGCTTCTCTATCGGGAACTGGACAAACTGGAACTGGATAAGGATGTGGAAGACTTCAAGGCTCGTCTGGTTGACCGTTTCGGCAAGATTCCTCCTGAAGGTGAGGAACTGATCCGGATTGTTCCGTTACGCAGGCTGGCCAAGCGGCTTGGAGTGGAAAAGGTGATTCTGAAAGCTGGTAAAATGATTCTGTTCTTTGTCAGCAATCTTGAAAGTCCTTATTATCAAAGTGCTGCTTTTGGGAAGATCATTGATTATATGGCTAAATATCCGCGTGACTGCAATTTGCGCGAACAGAACGGCAAACGCAGTATGGTGGTGAAGAACATCACGAATGTGGATGAGGCAGTCAGAATCTTACAGGAGATTGTTTCTCTGGGATAACCGGAGAAACAATCCTATAACATTCGGGTTACGTTTCTGTTTCATTGTGTGGAATAATTGCTTTTCCTGACTATTTCTGATAGGACGATCAGGCCAGAGTCTATAATTTTGCGCTACAAAATTATCAGGATAATCAATTATATGAAAAAAGAAATTCTGTGTATGTCGTTATGGGGACTTTCCTTAGTTGCCGTAGCGCAAAGTGCCCGTGAAGAAATTCATCTTGATCCGGCTTTGGCTGCCGGAAAATATTATGCCTACCAGGCACCCGAAGTGAAACTTTCTCCGGTTCCAGAAGGATATGAACCTTTTTATATTTCAGCGTTTGCCCGTCATGGTTCCCGTTATCTGACCAAGCAGAAGAAATATGATGCTCCGTTGAAGGTGCTGATGGATGCGGATGAGGCTGGTGTTCTTACGGCTGATGGAAAGCGTGTTCTCAAGGTCGTTTGCAGTCTGCGTCAAGAAGCGGAAGGCCGTTATGGAGAATTGACGCCCAAAGGTGCCGAACAGCATCGTGCTCTGATCCGGCGAATGTATGCACGTACGCCGGAGGTATTTGCTGATGGTGTGCATGTCGATGCACGTTCAACTTATAAAACCCGCGCTTTTCTTTCAATGGCAGCAGCCTGTGTGGAACTGAAAGGGCTGAATCCCCGGTTGGACATTACAACTGAAACAAGCGAACATGATGCTTATTATATAAAGTATAAGAACCCACAATACGAAGCCATGCATCTGGAAAATGCAGATTCTGTATATCGGGCCGCCGACAGTGTGTATGTACATCCTGCCCGTTTGATGAAACAGTTGTTTACGGATTCTGCTTATGTCCGGAAATATATTAAAGACGCTTCCGGTTTGATGGCTGATTTATTCGAATTACACGGTATTAGCCAAAGCAGTTACAATCAGCCGGATTTGTCGTTCTTGTTTACCGAACAGGAATGTTATGATCTTTGGCAACGGAACAATTTTGAGTGGTATTATGAGAAAGGTGTTTCTCCGTTGAGTGATGCGTGCATGTATAAACTGGAACGTAATCTGCTGAAAAACTTTGTGGAAACAGCCGATACTGTTATTGCTTCCAAAAAGAAGGCAGTGACTTTGCGTTATGGTCATGATACAATCTGGCTCCATTGGCTGTCTTGATGGGAATAAACCGGCTTTCAGTTTCTACTCCCGACTGGTATCAGATAGCTGATACTTACAGGACTTATCGGATTATTCCAATGTGCGGCAATATTCAGCTGATATTTTACCGGAAGCATAAGGGAGGGGACATTCTGGTCCGTCTGCTTTTGAATGAACGGGAAGTGACGCTTCCTCTGGAAACGGATGTTGCTCCGTTCTATCACTGGAAAGACTTACGGAAATATTGGTCGGATCTGATAAGAAGGATAGAACTTCCTGAAACTGTCCATTAAACGAAAAGATCATGCAAGTCATATAACCGGACTTGCATGATCTTTTTTTTATTCCGGAATCTTTGTAAAGTAAAATGGAAAGGAAGTATCCTTGTTGATGGAACAATTTCCAAAGGGAAAAATGTATTAGGAATGAAATATCTCTGCAATGACGATGAAAACCACTCCCCGTACTTTTGCGGCATAAAAATAACAGGAAAGATTGTATGAGAGGGATATTATTATTGGGTGCATGTATGTTTGCGGCTATGTCCGTTAATGCACGAACCGTGAAAGGATTGATCAAAGACGCCCAGACAGGTGAAGAGATCATCGGGGCTTCAGTCCTTATTAAAGAAGATCCGACGAAGGGTGCGGTAACCGGCCTGGACGGAAGTTTTAATCTGGATCTGAACCGTCAGAAATGTACTTTGATTTGTTCTTATGTGGGTTACAAGACGATGGAAATTCATGTAACTCCTGACAGTAAGGATTTGACAATTGCTTTGAAAGCTGATGAAGTATTGCTGGAAGGCGTAACGGTAGTTGCAACGAATCCGGGACGTACGGAAGCTGGAGCGCGAGGCATTGAACGTCAGGCTATGAATGTGGTGAATGTGATGAGTGCGAAAGCTATTGAACTTTCTCCGGATATAACGGTAGCTAACGTGATTCAGCGTATGTCAGGTGTGACGGTGGAACGTAACAGCAGCGGTGAAGGTCAGTATGCAATCCTTCGTGGAATGGATAAACGCTATAATTATACATTGGTTAACGGAGTGAAGATTCCGAGTCCTGACAATAAGAACCGTTTTGTTCCGCTCGATATATTCCCTTCTGAAATGCTGGATCGTCTGGAAGTGACCAAATCGCTTACAGCTAATATGGAAGGTGATGGAATAGGTGGAGCCGTCAATCTGATTATGAAGGATGCGCCTTCTGACCGGCAGTTTACGGCTAATCTTTCAACCGGATATAATGCCATGTATTTTGACCGCGACTTTCAGTCTTTTAATAAAGGTGCAATTGTGAAGCAGTCTCCTTATGAGGCCAAAGGCATGCCTGAAGATACCCGTGTGACGATGGATGATTTCAAGACAGACAATCTTCGTATGAAATGGAAGAGACCTTTGCCTGATCTGACAGCCGGCCTTTCTTATGGTGACCGTTTCTTCGACGATAAGCTGGGAGTAATGCTTGCCGGAAGCTATTTGAATACTTATCGTGGAAAAGAAAGTCAGATATATTATCAGCCGGGTACAAGTCATAACGGCATTGAATATCGTGACTATTCCTCTCAGCAGACCCGTATCGGTGCTCATGCGAAGCTGGATTATCATATTAATTCACAACATAAACTGACTTGGTATAATGGATATATGGATATGCAGGAAGCTGAAGTCAGAGACGGACAGGATGATAAGGAAGGTGCTGTCCGTATGAAATGGAATCATCAGTATATTATAAATTCAACTCTGAAGGGTGAGCATGCTTTTCTGGAAAATAACGTGTTGCGTCTGAACTGGTCGGCTGTACTTTCGAAAGCTTATAGTGAGACTCCGGACAATACGGAAATTTATATGCAGGGTACTCACTTGCAGAATACAAATTCGGCTATTCGTCGTTGGGAACATAACTCAGATAAGGATAAAGCCGGTTATGTGGATTTGATGTATAAATGGAATCTGGGCGGTGGATCAGTTCTGGACTTTTCGGTCGGTGGTATGTATCGCGACAAGAAACGTGACAGCTTCTTTAATGAATATACCTTTGATTCAGCAACCGGTTCAAAAGATCCGCAGTATCAGGGAACTGACTGGAATAATTATGATGAGCTGCTGTTTGCGGCACGGAAATATGGAAACATCAGTGATCCGCTGAACTATGATGCAACGGAAAAGATCGGGGCTGGATATGGTATGGTGAAATATACTTATGGACGTTGGGAACTGATCGGTGGCGTGCGTGTAGAACATACCAATCAGGGATATACATTGAAGTTCCCGACTGAAAGTGCAGATCCGAAAGGTAATCAGAAGTATACAGATGTTTTGCCGAGTTTCCATGCTAAATATGGAGTGCACGAAAATGCTAATCTTCGTTTGTCTTATGCACGTTCTATTAACCGTCCGAGCTTTTTCGAAATTGTTCCTTATTCAATCATCAATGAGGATTATAAAGAAAAAGGTAATCCGGATCTGAAACATACTGTGGCAGACAATGTGGATTTCCGTTATGAGTTCTTTCCGAAATCTTCGGAACAGTTTATGATTGGTGCCTTTTATAAATATCTGAAAGACCCGATTGAATATGGTCTGTTGAATGAAGGACAGGATACTTATTATAAGCCGATGAATTTCGGTAATGCAACGAATCTGGGATTGGAAGTAGATATTATGAAATACTTCAACTGGTTTGGTATAAAAGCCAACTATACATATACTCACTCAAAGATTACTACAGAAAAACGAATCATGGAAGGATCTGAAGTGAAACAGGTTTCCCAGTCTCGTCCTTTGTTCGGACAAGCAGCCCATGTAGCTAATCTTTCTTTACTCTTCAAGAGTACCAAATATGGTTGGGAAGGACAGCTGGCAGGAAGTTATACCGGAAAACGTTTGAGTGATATTTCCAACTGGTATGAAGACGATATTTGGGAAGACGGATATATGCAGCTGGATGCTTCGGTAGAAAAAAGCTTTAAGAATGGAATCAGCCTGTTTGCCAAAGCTTCCAATTTGCTGGATACTCCTTTGCTGAGATATATTCACAAGGGACCGCATACGGAGAATGTAAATTCGGAACGTACTGATGGAAATGTGATTGAACGGAAAGAATGGCACGGACAATCATTCATGCTGGGTATACGTTATAAACTTTGATAAAAAACTAACTAAATATTGTTTGACTAACATTTAAAAACTTGATTAAAATGAATCGCAGAAGTTATTTGTGGGCTTGTGCAGCCTTTATGGGAATGTCATTGCTGGCAACAGCTTGTAGTGAAGAAGATCCTTTGAGCAATGGCTCAGACCAGACGGATGGTTCTTCTGATGGCAATGAAGATGAAAACGGAGGTGATGAGAATCCGGTGGATTCAAATACAATCGTTTGGCCTGCTGATACGGTAGTTAGACTGTCAGAACATTACACTGTTCCTGAAGGTAAAAGTCTTTATATAAAAGAAGGTGCTCAGATTATTTTCAGCACGGAAGGTGTAGGAGCTAATCATACTCCTGTTGAATTCACGGTGGATGGCAATCTGTATTGTGAAGGAACGGCAGAAAAACCTGTTCTTTTCTCTGTAGAAGAAAGCGAACGTACTGAAGACAATATTTTTGCAGGTCTTTGGGGAGGTATCGTAGCTACGGAAACATGTGGTGAAATGCTGATTGATCATACAATCATTGAGTATACCGGAGGACAGGTTGTTGAAGGTTCACCTGCTGCTACTGCGGGCATATATACAGCCGGAGACGATGCTTATCCACAGATTACAACTAATAACATGAATGGTAAGTATGTAATTACCAATTCAGTTCTGCGTAACGGATGGTCAGACGGTATTTACATGATGGGTGGTCAGGCCATCATTGCAAATAATATTTTTGCAGCCAATGGATATGACGGTGCTGAAGCTGTCAATGTGAAAGCCGGATGTAAGGTAGACGTTGCAGGTAATGTGATGTTCAGCCTAATACCAACGGTTTGAAGTTATCCAGCTCTGGTCAGAGTGAAGAACGTGGAAAGGCACTGGTACAGGCTTATAATAATACAATCATCAATGCCGGATGGCGTCGTGACGGAGAAAAAGGCGGATGTGTATATGCTGAAAAGAATGTACTGGCCAATGTCTTTAACAATCTGATGGTAAACTGTAAGTTCCGTGCTCAGACTCCGAACTATGATCAGCCCAATAATCCGGAAGAAGGTTATAATGATGCTTCTGTTATTGATTATAATTTTTATGCTTCCGGTACTCAGAAGAGCGATATCGTATACGACGGTGAAGATGAATCAGGTGTTGCTTACGCATGGGCTGGTTATGCTTATGAACATGAAGATTATAATGAAGGTGTAGTTGATCTGAACAGTATCATTACTAAAGCTGCTGAAGATTGTGCTAAGAATGATCCGAAATTTGTAAACTTCGATATCAATGCAGTGGCACTGACAGAGTATGTATATAATGAAGGCTGGGACTTCCATGTACAGGCTGGATCTCCGGTATTGAGCGGAGCTTATAATGGAACAGATGCCAATATGCAGCCTTACTTCGGAACAGACGGTTTGACTGTCAATGAAGAAACTTACACTTCTCCGGCAATTGAAGCACACTTCGGTGCTTACGGAACAAAATAATAATTGATTGTTTCTTTGAAATTCCGGATTTGCTTATGGATAATGACAGGCATATCCGGAATTTTTTATCGTGCAGAAAGGTTTTTCAGAATCTTTTCAAATTCCTCCCATATTTTTGTTCTAGATTTAATTAACAACTAAAAAAAATTGTATGATTTCAATTAAAAGAACATTTTTGACTCTTTGTCTGGCTTTGATTGCTATTGCAGGCTTTGCACAAAATGAGGCTGCATGGAAAGCTTTGGAAAAGCCGCTGAACTTCTATTTGGTAAACGATTTGGGACGTAATGGATATTATGATCAGAAACCGATTGCTGAATTATTGGGAAAAATGGCTGAAGCTGTCGATATTGAATGTGTCGTAGCTGCTGGTGATGTTCATCATTTTGAAGGCGTTCGCAGTGTGGATGATCCATTGTGGATGACTAATTATGAATTAATTTATAGTCATCCGGAACTGATGATTCCCTGGTATACCATTATGGGAAACCATGAATATCGCGGCAATACGCAGGCTCCGATTGATTATACCAGGAAAAGTGCCCGCTGGAATATGCCTGACCGTTATTATACAAAGGTTTTGGAAAATGATGGAATAACCATTCGTCTGGTGATGATTGACACTCCGCCTTTGTTGGACAAGTATCGGGAAGATACAGAAAAATATCCGGATGCATGTAAGCAGGATATGAACAAGCAGTTGGCCTGGATTGATTCAGTCCTGAGTACGGCAAATGAAGACTGGGTTCTGGTTGTCGGCCATCATCCGATTTATGCAGATACAGAGAAAGAAGAGTCTGAACGTATGGATATGGAAAAGCGGGTTGATTCGATTTTGCGTAAATATAAAAATGTAGATATGTATCTGTGCGGACATATTCACAACTTTCAGCATATCCGTAAAAGTGGAAGCAACATTGATTATGTAGTCAATACTTCCGGATCATTAAGCCGCAAGGTAAAACCGGTTGATGGAACAAAATTCTGCAGTGGAGAAACTGGTTTCTCTTTGATTTCAGCTGATAAGAAAGAACTGAATCTTCATATGATTAATAAAGAAGGTAAAGTGATATACACGGTAAAACATACGAAGTGATAGCGGCGCTTCTTTTTATAGTTTAAAGATAAAGGGTATTTGTCAGGACAGGCTTGGCAGATACCCTTTGCTTTTTGGGGAATACCTGGTGAGGTATATATTTTGTTTTTGCCAACTGGAGTTAGCGTTTCTTAAAGATTTTAGTTTGCTTCCTTATTTTTACATCTTACTTTATACTAAAAATCATATAATGAACAAAAAAAACACCTTAAATAACGGGTATTGCTCTTTTTTTTCTAATTTTGCACAGTTTTAGGAATCGTGTGCTAATACTCTTAAGCATAGTTTCCATGTATAGATCGTCCTCTTGCTGCATGAGTGTGGGTGGACAAACGAGTGAAGAATATAACTAAAACGTAAAGCATGATACAGAAAGTATTGATCGCTAACCGTGGTGAAATAGCAGTTCGTGTAATGCGCTCTTGTCGTGAGATGGGCATCCGTTCTGTGGCAGTCTTTTCTGAGGCAGACCGAACAGCACGCCACGTTCTTTATGCAGACGAAGCTTGCCTGATTGGTCCGGCAGCATCTCGTGAAGTTATCTGAATATCGATAAGATTATCATGGCAGCCAAACGTCATGGTGCGGATGCAATTCATCCGGGATATGGTTCTTATTCTGAAAATTCTGAGTTTGCACGTCGTTGCAAGCAGGAAGGAATCATCTTTATTGGTCCTGATCCTGAAACTATGGATGCGATGGGGGATAAGATTTCCGCTCGTAAACACATGATTGCGGCTGGAGTACCTGTCGTTCCCGGAACGGAACAACCTCTGCAGAGTGTAGAAGAAGCAAAGGAAATCTGTAATCGGATCGGTTATCCTGTGATGCTGAAAGCTTCAATGGGTGGCGGTGGAAAAGGTATGCGTCTTATCCACAACGTCGATGAAGTGGAAGAGGCATATAATACAGCCCGTTCAGAATCAATGTCTTCATTTGGCGATGATACCGTTTATCTGGAGAAGTTTGTTGAAGAACCTCATCATATTGAGTTCCAGATTCTGGGAGATAATTATGGCAATGCTGTTCATTTGTTTGAACGTGAATGTTCTATTCAGCGCCGTAACCAGAAAATAGTAGAAGAAACACCTTCTCCTTTCGTTACTCCGGAATTGCGTCAGAAAATGGGAGAGGCTGCAGTTGCTGCTGCTAAAGCTGTTAACTACAAAGGAGCCGGAACCATTGAATTCCTGGTAGACAAGCATCGTAATTTCTATTTCCTTGAAATGAATACCCGTCTTCAGGTAGAACATCCGATTACTGAAGAAGTCGTTGGTGTTGACCTGGTAAAAGAACAGATTCGTGTAGCTAACAATGAACCGTTGCATTTTAAGCAGGAAGATCTGAAACAGCGTGGTCATGCCATTGAGTGCCGTATCTGTGCCGAAGATACAGATAACAACTTTATGCCTTCACCTGGTATTCTTCGTCAGCTGATGGAACCGAACGGTATCGGTGTCCGTATTGACAGTGCTGTATACGAAGGATATGAAATTCCTATCTATTACGACCCGATGATCGGTAAGCTGATTGTATGGCAACTACCCGTCAGTTTGCCATCGAACGTATGCGTCGTGTGCTTTATGAATATAAGATTACAGGCTTGAAGACTAACATCAGCTATTTGCGTCACATCATGCATGTACCTGATTTTGTTGAAGGACATTATAATACCTTGTTTATTCCGAAGCATCAGGATATGCTGAAGGATGGGCCGGTAAGAAGGAAGAAGAAACAGAAAATATCGCTATGATTGCTGCCTATATCGATTATCTGATGAACCTGGAAGAGAACAAGTCTGCTTCTTCTGATAACCGTCCGATCAGCCGCTGGCGTGAGTTTGGTCTTCAGAAAGGTGTGTTGCGTATTTAATGTTTAACTGACGAAAGAACTTTTATGGAAATACATATCGGTGACAGAGTTGCAGATGTAACCTTGGTCAGCAAGGATGGTAATAAAGTGCAGTTGACAATTGACGGCACTCCTTACGATGTAGATATTGTAATGGCAGAAAACGGAAGCTGCTCTATTCTGCATGACGGTAAGTCATTCAATGCGGAACTGATCCGTAAAGAAGGTGGAAAGAGCTACACTGTTAATGCTCATTATCAGTCATATAATATTGACATCATCGACTCTCAGGCAAAATACTTGCGTATGCGTAAGGGAGCTGATGAAAAA
>ENA-OQAN01000780-OQAN01000780.1-human-gut-metagenome-genome-assembly--contig:-NODE-780-length-15707-cov-2.836778_pt1 | contig 15707 bp, 16 predicted proteins | sample MGYA00242735_ERZ504527 | MGnify/ENA primary metagenome ERZ504527 (study PRJEB26092, sample SAMD00036230) | human gut metagenome | host: Homo sapiens | study: EMG produced TPA metagenomics assembly of... | reverse complement strand
TTAAATGTTATGATTAAAAAAAATTGATATTAAGGGTTTTAAATCTTTTGATTCTGTATCACTTGAACTAAATAATTTTACATTACTTGCCGGACGTAATTCAATGGGAAAGACGAGTGTTATACAGGCTGTTTTTGCAATGCTGCAGGATGGAAATAATCCATTTCGTGGGGAGTATATGAACATTGGCAGTGTGAATGAACTGTTAAATGCAATAGTGAGAAGCAGTGAAATAGAATTTAATATGGAATATGAATACGATGGAAAGATAGACAGAGTATCTAAAAAAAATAACTAAGCAGGGAACAGACTCAGAAGGAAAAACGGAGAAAAAAATAAAATTAATTTACTGTTCTTCTGATAGAATTGGAGTAAAGGATACTTATGAGAAGTATCTTGGAGATGAAATTGTAATTGGTAAGAATTGCGATTATGTATTTCATTATTTAAATGCATATGATGAAATGGAACTGGATAAAGACAGGGACTTTGTATATGATTCAAAATCAAAACTAACTTTTGGAGGACAGGTGAACTTCTGGCTGAATAAGATTATGGGATATCAGGTTAAAGCCAGAGAGATAGAAAGACAGAGTTTATTCAGGTGTTATACAGGAATGAGAAGTTTTATTTGAAATGCGTCCGAAGAATGTTGGTACTGGTGTGACATATATAACGGAGCTGATTATCGCAGCACTAGCATGTAAAGAAGGTGATTTACTGATTATAGAAAATCCTGAAATTCATCTGCATCCGTCAGGACAATCGGAACTAGTTGAATTTCTTGCTTTTCTTGCTCAGTGTGGAGTACAGATTATTGTTGAGACACATAGTGACCATATATATAATGGAATTAGAAAAAGTATACGTCTGGATCAGATAGATTCTGATAAAGTCAATATATATTCATTTACTCAGGACACAAAAGGGTGTAGTATTCCGATAAAAATACCAGTTAATGGAGATGGAAAGGCTTTGAATAATGCAGAAGGCTTTTTTGATCAGATAGACAAAGATTTAAATGTCATTTTAGGGTGGTAATATGGATTTTCTGTTGAATGAACTGTCTCTGTGTGGACAATTTAAAGACACTGATTCTTTTTTAAAATCACTGGCCTGTATGGTTAAGTGTATAGAATTAATCCATCAAAATGGTGGTGCTGATATGCAGATATATAAAACTATGGATTTTTATAACTGCAATGTGACAGAAACTGTGAAATTGTGTCAAATGAAAAATTATGGAGTTTCGGATGAACTGTTAAAGTTTAAAATAAAATTGGATAATGAAATTTATGAGGAGCCTATGTGGGATAGAAATCCGTTTCATGATATAGAGCAAAAATTTGAATGGAATGGTCAAGATGTTTCTGCAACTTCATTGGCAGAAGCTGTGGTGAGAAGGGGAACTCTGTTATCGTTTTGTATGGACATATTTAAGGATTGTGAATTGTCTGTTTATAATAATGAAAAAGAATGTTCTATAATATCCGTACATAGTCCTCAATATTTAGTAGAAAAACATAGAAATATTTTGAACATTGACAGAAAAACATTTTTGCAGATCAGGTATGAGGGCAGTCGCATTGACTGTAGTTTATTGGAGACAAAGTATGGTCCGGAATATTTGGAAAAAAATGAGTTCCGGGAACTCATTTCCACATTAGATAAATTTATACAACATAATTCATGGGAAACAATCGCAGTAGATGATGGTTTGGAGTATAAAAAATATACGCCGGGAAGTGAAAATGAAAATTGGTTTCTGGAAGGAATATAAGGGAAAAACGATTATGAAGTTAGATTTAGCAGTGTACTGAGATGCTTTGGATATCGTAAGGAAGACAGATTTCGAATTTTGAGAATTGAACGTGATCATAAAATAAGTGATCATGGATGATTAAATGTGAACTTCCAGAAAAAACTTCTCTAAACAAATCAAAGATAAAAAAGGGGAAAGTGGGATAAGGTTTGAAGATTACAGACACATGTATAGAAGAATTTCCTGTAGGATTTATAGGAGAAAATACGTTTATATGTGGTATCGGGGTAATATTACAGAGTATTGCGTAGACAGAGCTTGGCGAACTTGATGCGGAGAATAATACGATATTGGTGATATATGTCGGATTTTATATGGATGGGATTAAAAAAATGTGATATTGACGGATGCCAAGGTCAGGCTCTATAAGAGTTAGTAGTGAAAGCTTTACAAAAAAATTATAAAGCGTGAGAATATACTAATAAAGTGAAGATTGGTGGAAAATACATGGGGATTATTGAAGAGTTTGTACAACACTATAAAAAAGAACATGATTTTTATGAAATGGTAAGTAACTGGTAGCTCAGCAAATGGAGAGTAGTCTGCATGAGGCAGGAATCAGGGCTATTGTTACATATCGTGCAAAAAATCCAGAGCGTTTGTTAGCAAAATTATATCAGCGAAATGAAGAGCGTGATAGTAAATATTCGAGTTTGGATGATATTTATTCAGATATTTGCGATTTGTCAGGAGTTCGTGTGGCATTGTACTTTCCAAAAGACCGTGATAAAGCTGGAGATATAATAAGGGAAAATTTTACTCTTCTTGAAGAACCTAAATTATTCCCGAAAGAGAAAGAAACACCGAATTATAATAAACGGTTTTCTGGTTATTGGGCAAGACATTATAGAGTTCAACTAAAAGACAATTCCTTACAGGATACTCAAAAAAGATATGTAAATTCAAAAACCGAAATACAGGTTGCATCTGTCTTAATGCATGCATGGTCAGAGGTTGAACATGATTTAGTATATAAGCCACTGAATGGAACTCTGTCAGAAGAGGAATTGGCAATCCTGGATGAATTAAACGGACTGGTTCTGGCGGGAGAAATAGCACTTGAACGTTTGCAGATTGCAGGAACAGCTCGAATTCTTAAAGAAAAAAATGTTTAATAATCAATATGATTTGGCGTCTTATCTTTATGACAAATATGGAGATAAGCTTAAAAATAAAAGACAGCAATTAGGAAATGTAGAGCTATTATTCAGACTAATGAAGCAATGCGATGTAAATACTTCCTCTGATTTAGCTCCATATTTAACTCCATTAACATTTAATGAAGATGTAAGATCGTTATGTGATCAGATTTCAGATAATATAATAATGGGAAATGATAAACGTTATATGATATATTCTAAATTGAAATCTTCAGATCTAAGTTCAGACATTGAATTAAGAGAAGCGATGGGAGAATTTATGGTACAATGGATTCATTTAGAGGAACTTGTATCAAAATTAACAGTAAATCAGAACATAAGAACGCGTTCACCTTTTAGTGTAAATAATTTAAAGCGTATTTTTCCAGATAGTGAGTTGAAAAAAGTTCTTGAATTAAGAAGATATCGAAATTTGATGGTGCATGGAGTAGAATTTCCACCTGTTGATCAAATAAAATATATGACAAATGAGGTTGAGAGAGTATGTAAATATTTAGAAAACAAGAAAAAAATGTAATTGGTTTTAAGTAGAATTATTACTGAAAGGATATATGTTATATGCCAAATTTAGACGAATTATCATTAAGAAAAATAATAGGTTTGATCTTGGATTTTTATAAAGATCCTTGTGGATATTTAGAAGACGAAGTTGAGAACTATCCAGAAGTAGAGGAATTTGTAATAGAAGGGTATGCTGTTTTGAAAGGAGAAAGATATAAATTATCGGAAACAGGAGAGCAGTTTTTACATAAATATATTAAGGATATTTCTGAAAAATTCATTCAATACATAAGAGAACAAAATTACAGATTGTCATTTCCTGAAATTGCAAGTTGGTTTTATGAAGAATATAATTTGGAATCTATAGAAGATGGCGAAGATATAGCTGATTATATATGTAAAAATCTAGACCATTATGGATATGCTTATGGAATAGTCTATAATTCAAGCGAAGGAGAGGTATATCAATTTCATGTTGTATAGTAAGATCCTTAACTTCCTGAAAAAGTAACACTCAAAAAATGGCAGGTTGTAAAAAGCTTGAAAAATAGGGATTTTCAGTGTGAATTTCCAGTAATTTTTTCAGCCTAAAGAAAAAAGAGCGAAATAAAATCATAAAAAATCCCGGTTTTCTGCGCTTTTCCATTGCAGACAGTCGGGAAATATAGTACAATTATTTTAGGTGGATAACCGCCTAAAAGGAGGCGCTATGTATCTGGATTTTTTAGTGAAAGTACCAACCGTAAAAGGCAAGATCACACGAAGAAAAAAGTCAAATGTTGTATATATAGAGTATGAGTATGACCGGGTTTATGATCCATCCCGGAAGTATACTTTTCCCAAAAGAGTAACAATCGGAAAACTGTCAGATACAGATCCGGAATTCATGAAACCGAATCAAAATTTCCTGAAATATTTCCCTGATGCAGAGCTTCCGGAAAGCAAAAGTAGGACTTCCAGAAGCAGCTGTCTCAGGGTAGGAGCATACTTTGTACTGCGTAAGATTATAGAAGAATGCAGCTTGAACGATATCCTTGGAAAGTATTTTAGATCGCGTGATATAGGGCTGTTTTTAGATCTGGCGGTTTATTCAATCATAGCAGAAAATAATGCAGCACAGTATTATCCGGATTATACATATGACCATCCGCTTTTTACGGAAAAGATGAAACAATACAGTGATTCAACCGTATCAGATTTTCTGAATTCAGTAACAGATGACCAGAGTACAGGCTTTCTGAATACATGGAATGAGTCACGGAATTACCGCGAAAAGATCTATATTTCTTATGATTCAACGAATAAAAACTGTCAGGCCGGAGATATAGAAATGGTCGAATTTGGGCATCCGAAAGTAGATATGGGAGAGCCGGTATTTAATTATGCAGTTGCGTATGACACTCATAATCAGGAACCATTATTTTATGAAAAATATCCAGGAAGTCTGAATGATATCTCCCAGCTTCAGTTCATGCTGGATAAAGCATCCGGATATGGTTATAAGAAGATCGGCTTCATTCTGGACAGAGGTTATTTCAGCTGCGAGAATATACAATATATGGACAAATGTGGGTATAGTTTTGTTATCATGGTGAAAGGGATGTCTGCCCTTGTGAATGAACTGATCCTGGAAAATAAAGGGACATTTGAAAATAAGCGAGTAAACAATATCTATGAATATGGAGTTTACGGAAAGACAATACGGCACAAACTGTATGCAAGTGATAAAAAAGAGCGTTATTTTCATTTGTATCATAGCATTTCAAAAGAAAGCGCAGAACGGATAGAGATTGAAAAACGGATCAACCAGATGACGCAGTATCTGAAAAAGTACCAGAATAAGGTAAAGGAATTCGGTCCTGGATTTGAGAAGTATTTTAACCTTCATTATGATGAAAAGAGCCAGGCTTTTATACTACCGGAAGAACGGTGCAGTGTGGTAGAAAGAGAACTGAATCTGGCAGGATATTTTTGTATCGTTACATCGGAAAAGATGAGTGCGAAAGAAGCAATCGAACTGTATAAGAGCAGGGATGTATCGGAGAAACTATTCCGCGGAGACAAATCATATCTGGGGAATAAGAGCATCCGGGTGTATTCAGAAGAATCAGCAAGAGCGAAGATATTTGTTGAATTTGTAGCCATGATAGTGCGCTGCAAGATGTATATAAAACTAAAAGGAGAAATGAAAAAACTGGATAAGAAACTGAACTATATGACTGTACCGGCGGCAATAAAAGAGCTGGAAAAAATAGAATGGTACGTCAGTTAGACAATATATACCGTCTGGATCATGCAGTAACAGCGAACCAGAAAGTATATTGAAAGCCTTTGGACTGGATGCGAATAGTATAAAATACTTTGCATCAAAGCTGAGTAAGGAACTGAAAGAAGCAGAATAAGGAATGACTATTCCACATATATCGTTACTGTGATAAAATGTAAGAAAATATGTATCAACATATGAAAAACGGAGGAGAGAGAGTTATGTTCGATACCATTCATCATATTGCAATTATTGGAAGCGATTATGAAAAATCAAAACATTTTTATGTGGATCTGCTTGGATTTAAGGTGATCAGAGAGAATTATCGAAAAGAACGTGATGATTACAAAGATTGATCTGGCATGTGGACCGCAGGAAATAGAACTTTTTATCATAAAAAATGCTCCAGCTCGTGTAAATTATCCAGAAGCATTGGGATTACGCCATCTGGCATTTAAAGTTGAGAATGTAGATGATACAGTAAAAGCATTGAATGGGAAAGGAATTGAAACAGAGCCGGTACGTTTGGATGATTACACAGGAAAGAAAATGACATTTTCCATGATCCGGATGGACTTCCATTGGAAATTCATGAGTAGAAATAGCATAAAGTAGAAAAAGACAGATGCAGATAAGAGATATTCCCACATCTGTCTTTTTTTGTGCAGATTATCCTGAAAGCAGAATTCTTTTATGAAAAATCACCTCATAATCTTTCTGTGAAAAAAAACAAAATAAAAAATCTAAAACGATTTTATCCAAAGTAGCTTGATAGAATGAACTCATCAAATGAAAGAGACAAAACAAATTAGTTTTTTTACAGAAAGATAGATTATTTTACAAGAAAGATAATTCTTTTACAGGAGGAGAAAAATCATGGATAAAAAAAGAGAATTTTATGACTGCCTGCTTAATACGGCCCCGGTACTCAAGGAGAGTCAGACATTTTATATGTCTATGCAAAGAGAGGGAATAGTGGGGCTGCGCAGGCAGTTTCGGTTTCAGAACAGTTCCTGCACACAACAAAAAGATCTGGATGCTCCGTATGTTACATCCGTCAGGGAATTTCTGGAGAAAGAAAGTAACAGAAAAAAAAGCACACTGTTCCTTGTGTCTGACAGAGAGAAAACAGCGGTCAAAGCAGCCACATGCTTATGGAACATGAAACGAAACATCGAAAAAGAAACGTCAGAAGAAAATAAGATGTATGACTATGATGAAGATGATGAATATGCACAGGAATTGGAAGAGTTCGAACGGGCTGATGATACAGAGGAGATTTATTTCTCAGATATCGTAGCAGATTTGAAAGAACAGGAAAACTCAGAACAGGAAGAAATGGGAGGTTGTGAAATGATTGATTTTACAGAACAGTATAAGGTTCCGGCAGGAATGCCGGTAAATTACATAAAAGCGGTTGAGGGATTACAAGGAGATGAAACGCTGCTGTTTATGGGGCTTGATGATGGAGTAGATGTACGGGAGAAATTAAGATGTATTGAAATTGCGAATGCAGAAATGAAATGTATCTGGATTATGCCACAGCAGCGGGAAGAACCATGGGTACTTTCCGCACAGATCAGAGATGATGCAGAAGTTTTTGATTCTGAAAGAGATAACACTCTCTTACTATGAAAAACTGGCAGAAATGCTGCTGCAGCAGACAGGTTATCGTCTAGAGAAAGAGCTGAGCCTCAAGGAACTCGTTAACCGAATTTACGCGAGGATAGGAGACGAAATTGATGAAGAGTGTATCGCGTGGTTTCTGGATAAAGCGGCAGAAGAATCGCAGGACAGCCGCAAAATTTTACGCCCCGGAGATTTCAGACAGCTTGATCTGAATAAACCATCTGCATAAGCCGTCTGCAGACAATGACAGGCCTGAAAGATATGAAGAGAATGGCTCTTGAATATCAGGCAATATTTGCAGAACAGCTAAGGAATCCGAAGCTGAGAAAGCTCCATAATAACATGATATTCTATGGAAACCCGGGAACCGGAAAAACTACTTGTGGAGAAATCATGGCGCAGCTGCTTCTGGAGAACGGTGTAAGCAATGGTGTTTTTGTCTCCTGCTTGGCTAAGTTACTGTGAATGGAGTGAACAGTAACGTCTTTTTGACGTAAAATTGTTTATAACAGTAAAAATGTTTAACAAAATCTGTTAAAATGCTATAATGCAGATATGAAAAAGATAATCTTGAGAAAATCCATAATGTATGATAAAAGGATTGCTATAAACTGGTACTGTGAAAATACGACAGAATAGGAGTAAAAAAATGTTATATATAGGAAATCACACAAGCTCATCCCGGGGATATCTTGCAATGGGGAAGCAGATGCTGGCAAATGGCGGTAACACATTTGCATTTTTTACCAGAAATCCAAGAGGAGGGAAAGCCAAAGACATTGATCCGCAGGATGTGCAGGCATTTGGGCAGCTGGCAGAAGAGAATCATTTTGGAAAGCTGGTGGCTCATGCGCCTTACACTATGAACTGCTGCGCTGCCAAAGAAAACCTCAGGGATTTTGCCAGAGAAATCATGGCAGATGATCTGAGACGTCTGGAAATGACACCGGGAAATTATTACAATTTTCATCCGGGCAGTCACGTAGGACAGGGTGCAGAAGTAGGAATCAGTAAAATTGCAGAAATTCTCAATGAAGTGCTGACAAAAGATCAGAGTACGATTGTACTTCTGGAAACTATGTCAGGAAAGGGCACAGAAGTAGGAAGAAATTTCGAAGAACTTCGTCAGATCATTGACAGGGTGGAGTTAAAAGATAAATTAGGTGTTTGTCTGGATACCTGTCATGTCTGGGATGGTGGATATGATATTGTAAACGATCTTGACAGCGTATTTGAAGAATTTGACCGAATAATAGGTCTGGACAGACTAAAAGCCATCCATTTAAATGACAGCATGAATCCCCTTGCAGCCATAAGGACCGCCATGCCAGAATCGGAGAAGGTGAAATAGGACTGGAGCACTTGTCCGCGTGATCAATCATCCTGCTACAGAGGGAATTCCGTTTATTCTGGAGACACCAAATGATGATGAGGGATGGACTCATGAAATTGCGTTGTTCAGAAATGAGTATAAACAGAAATGAGTATAAATATATCTGTCCGAATCAGGAAGATAAATTGGGGCGTGCTGACAAGTTGTAAGTGCAAATCGAAAGAGTAGGAGTGAGATCAAAAGGAAGGAATGCAGGAAAGATCAGAGATGCAGCAAAGACAAGGATATCAGGCAGTAGAGAAGCTGAGAAAAACACTGGACGAGAAGTATCTGTGGGAGGTTATTTTACTCTATGCAGGTGAGAGTTTCAAAACCTATACAGGGCTTCCGTTCACTTATGAAGTAAGAAAGGGGCGGAATGGAGACTACACAAGGGAATTGTGGATCGACCGTAGGGAGAACAGTAAGAGTCTGGCGTTAAGTTCAGTGCTGCTGGCATTGAGAAACATAAAGAAGGTGGGAACTGTGGTTGACAGACCCAAAGCTCTGGGCGACATCCGCGGAGTGAGTTATATCTATGGAATGTTCTACCGCTTTGGGCTGATCGATGTGCCGGATACAGCCAGGCAGAAGATGAAGTTCACAGGATATATTTTTTAGGAGGAAAGAGACTAAAGAGATTAATTTTCAGCCTCATTGTGTGGATTCTACAAAACCGGAAAATCTGATCAGCTATACTAATATTGAGGTGGATGGAAACGTACTTGAAAATATTGGAGATTATAAGGCTGATGGTGATATTTCCTTTAATATAGGACAGGATTATACAGATGTGGATGGGATCGTCACATTTCGCGGAAACAGTTTTCGCGATACCCCTTCCCATGGTTATGCAGATATGACTGATTTCAGGCTGAACAAACTATGGTCTGCAGATACAGGTTCTCTTTCTTCGGGCAGCGCAGTCTGGACAGGAAGTGGCTGGACAGGACAGCCGCTTATGATGAAATGGCCCAAAGAAGTTAAAGCACATATGAATATGACAGAGAAAGCAAAGGCAGATGATGAACTGGTTGAGGTGATTTATGCCTGTATGGATGGATATGTGTATTTTCTGGATCTGAGAACGGGAGAAAAGACACGTGACCCATTATATCTGGGATATACTTTTAAGGGTGCGGGTGCCCTTGATCCGAGAGGATATCCGATTATGTATGTTGGCGCCGGATATAACAGCAACGAAGGAACTGCAAAGGTATTTGTAGTAAACTTGCTGGATTGTAGTGTTATGTATACTTTTGGAGACAATGATGAGTTTTCACTCAGAGGAAGTCTGAGCTTTTTTTGACGGATCAGCACTTGTGGATGCAGAGACAGATACCCTGATCTATCCGGGAGAGAACGGAATCCTGTATCTGATCAGGCTGAATACAAAATATGATCTGAACAGTGGGACTTTATCCATTGATCCGGGCAGAACTGTAAAATGGCGCTACTATGGAACAAGAAGCAGTACAGAGTCTTTCTGGCTTGGAATGGAAGACAGTGCGGCAATCTATAAAGGCTATATATTTATGACCGATAATGGGGGAAATCTTATGTGTCTGGATCTGAACACTCTTCAGCTGGTATGGGTTCAGGATACATTGGATGATTCTAATTCAACGCCTGTTCTGGAAATCGAAAAAGGACATCTGTATCTGTATGTAAGTACTTCCTTCCGCCTTGGATGGAGAAGTTATGACACAGCCACTGTCCCTGTCTGGAAGATTGATGCAGAAACCGGCGAGATCGTGTGGCATACAGATTATGAATGTACTACTGATGACGGTGTCTCCGGTGGAGTCCAGTCTACGATTGCCTGTGGAAAGAACAGCCTTGCTGATTATATATATGTGACAGTGGCAAAGACCTCTGACAATGCATCGGGAGTTCTTGCCTGTCTGAGAAAATCTGACGGATCTAAAGCATGGGAGGATTCTTCCTCATATGCTTGGTCTTCTCCGGTGTGCGTTTATAACAAAGACGGATCAGGAAAGGTTCTTTATTGCAACAGTACAGGTGATATCCGCCTTCTTGATGGTAAAACAGGTAAACAGGAAGATGTATTATCTGTCAGCGAGGGCGTGATAGAGGCTTCCCCGGCTGTCTACGATAACTATGCGGTTGTAGGCACCAGGGACTGTAAAATATGGGGAATCAGACTGCAGTAAATAGCAATATTTATTTGCTTTCTCCCATTCTTTATTAACTTGCTATTTATCGCACTAAATGGTAAAAATTTAAATATCTTACAGTTTTACGACACAATATTTTGAAAAAACTGAAAACAGAGGAGAGGAAGCGATGGAAGAGAGAAATAACAGACTGCTGAATGCGAAGCTGAACAAGTATATTGTTCCGGGGATTATGATGTCTCTGGCGCTTCAGCTGGGAAATATCGTAGATACGATATTTGTAAGTAACCTGATCGGGGTGGAGGCAATGTCTGCAGTTACCCTGAGCCTGCCTGTGGAGACAATCGTTCAGCTGACAGGATACTGCCTTGGTATCGGCGGTTCCATAGCAGTGGGAAACATGCTTGGCAAACGAGACAAAGAAGGGGCATCGAAATTGTTTTCTGCCACATTTATAGTAACACTTGTGGTGGGAATCATTTTTTCAATCTGCGCCCTTCCTGCAGCAGAACCTGTTGCCAGACTTCTGGTATCAGGTGACGGTGTCCTGACCGGTTATACCAGAGATTACATACGTGTAAGTATGCTGGGGGCACCGGTGATCGGAATTGGACTGATGATGGTCAATTACCTTGGTGTGGAGAATCATCCGGAGCTGGCGTCAGCTACCTTATCGCAGCCAATGTGATCAATCTTGTGCTGGACTATATATTCCTCAGATATACTCCGCTGGGAATTACAGGTGCATCCTTATCAACTGTTCTTGGTTTCCTGTTTGCAATGGGAATTTTTGTGCTTTATATCCGCTCTGATAAGCGAAACCTCCACCTGATCCTGCTAAAGCCGGGCGAACTTGGAATCACAAAGGAAGCAATCATCACAGGCGTGCCAATGCTGATCTTTATGGCAGCTAATTTTGTAAAGGCGCTTGGACTGAATACCATTATCATGAACCAGCTGGGCGAGGAAGGTATGGCAGTATTTACTGTCTGTGACAATGTGCTGCTGATCGTCGAGATGCTTACAGGCGGAATCATCGGTGTGATCCCCAATGTGGCAGGAATCCTTTTTGGAGAGAAGGACTACGTGGGAATCCGGGTTCTCTGTAAAAAGATGCTGAAATACAGTTACATCCTGCTGGCTGTGATCTTTGTCCTTATTATGCTGTTTACCGAGGAAATCACTGTCATGTTCGGAAGCGGCGGTGGCGAGCTGGGCAGCCATATGGTCCAGGCGCTGCGCATCTTTGCTTTGTGTGTGGCACCTTATCTGTGGAATAAGTTTATTATCAGCTATTACGAGTCCATTGAGGAGACAGCCATTGCAAGTTTTGCCACATTTCTGGAGAATGCGGTGGTAGTTCTGCCTGCAACCCTGGTGGGAATCCTTGTATGGAAACAGATTGACGGGATCGGTATCGACGGAATTGCAGCAGGATTTGTTGCCACTGAGATCATAACTGCAGTTGCAGCCTGTATTTTCAGAAAAATCAGGCATAAGAATACAAGCTTTTATATTGTTCCTGACAAAAATCCGGGGATTAATCTGGATTTTTCCATTAAGAGTACCATGGAGGAAGCACAAACGGTTCATAAGAGGATCATAGAGTTCTGCCAGGAACAGGGAGCTTCTAAAAGCAAGGCAAATCTTGCCGCAGTGTGTGCGGAGGAAATGACTGTAAATATTATACGATTCGGGGGAAAAACCTCCAACTGGATCGACATTAACCTCTGTCTGGAGGATGATCTCTGCAGACTGAGGATCAGAGATAACGGTGTAAATTTCAACCCTCTGGAATATCAGTATGACAGTGAAGACTTTGATATACATGGGATTGAACTTGTCAAGAAGGTATCAAAATCCATGGATTATATTCGTGCGATTGATATGAATAATACCATAATATCTTTTTAGGAGGTACATGAAAATGAAAAATATTAATGAAAGGAACAATTTTGTTTTTGAGTTTCGGCCGGTAACAGAATTGTTCGAGGAACAGGTGAAGCTTCATCCAGAGAAATGTGCAGTTGTCTCCGGCAAAGAGAGCTTCACCTATGCACAGCTCAACGAACGGGCCAACAGGATTGCCAATGCACTTGTGGAAAAAGATGTCAGACGGGAGACCATCGTAGGTGTGGTTCTTGAGAGATGCTGTGATTTCTATGCAGTGCGGCAGGGTATCCTGAAGGCAGGAGCGCATTTGCAGTTGCCACACCGGATTATCCTGATGACAGGATCCGATATATTTTTGAGGACTCAGGAGCTCCCTTTATTATCACAACAAAGGAAATCGCAGAGGAGCGCAGAGAGCTGTTTGCGAAGCTTCCCTGCACAGTACTTCTGATCGAGGAACTTCTGGAGAATGAGAATACAGAGAATCCTCAGGTAAAGATCGGGGAGCATGATCTTTGTTATTGTATCTATACTTCCGGTTCCACAGGCAAGCCCAAAGGTGTGCTGATCGAACATATCAACCTTGCCAATTTTGTAAATCCGGATCCGAAAAATGCGGAAACTTATGGTTATGTAAGCAGAGGAAGTGTATCTCTTTCCATGGCAGCCATGACCTTTGATGTGTCTGTTCTGGAGGAATTTCTGCCACTTACCAACGGGATGACTGCGGTGATCGCCTCTGATGAGGAGATTCTGAATCCTCTTATGCTGGGTGAGCTGATCGTCAGAAATAAAGTGGATATTATGACCACAACTCCTACTTACCTGTCCAATATGATCGATCTGCCCCAGCTTGAAAAAGCAGTTTCTCAGATTAAGGTGTTTGATGTAGGTGCAGAGGCTTTTCCTCCGGCTCTGTATGACAAGATTCGCAGAGTAAACCCGGATGCTTACATTATGAATGGTTATGGACCTACGGAAACTACCATCAGCTGTACCATGAAGGTAATTACGGACAGCAGAAACATTACCATTGGTACGCCTAACGGTAATGTGAAGGTATATATTGTAGATAAAGAGAATAAGATCCTTCCGGACGGAGAGACCGGAGAGCTTGTGATCGCAGGACTGGGTGTTGGCAGAGGTTATATGAATCTGCCGGATAAAACAGAGGCTGTATTCATTGATCTTAACGGAGAGAGAGCTATAAGACCGGTGACCTTGCAAGGATCAGCCCTGAGGGTGAGATTGAATTTTTCGGAAGAATAGACAATCAGATCAAGCTTCGCGGTCTGAGGATTGAGCTTGGTGAGATCGAGGAGGTGATCAATTCCTATGAGGGAATCATTACCAGCATTACTCTGCCTGTAGATAACAAATTCCTCTGCTGCTATTTTATGGCTGACCGCCAGATCAATACAGAGGAGCTTTCTGCCTATGCATCAGAGTCCCTGGCTCATTATATGGTTCCTGAGGTTTTTGTCCAACTGGAAAAGATGCCTGTGACACAGAATGGCAAAATTGATAAGAAAGCACTGCCAAAGCCGGCTGCACAGCCAAAGAATCTGAAAGAACCCCAGACTCCTATGCAGAAGAAGATTTTTGAAATCGTTGCAGACGTTGTGGAGAATGATTTTTTTGGAACTGACACAAGTTTTTACAGGGCGGGGCTGTCTTCTATCAGTGCCATGAAGCTTTGTATTCTGATCTCAGAGGAATTCGGAGTGACTGTGAAAACCAGTGATATCCACGAAAACAATACGGTGGAGAAACTGGAAAAATATGTGATGCTTGCACCGAAGATCAGAACCTATGAAAAGAGAGAAGTTTACCCTCTTACCGGCTCCCAGAAGGGTATTTTTGCAGAGTGCATGAAGAATCCTGAGAGTACGGTATACAATATTCCGTTCCTGTTTGAACTGGAAAGCTCTGTTGACGTTCAGAAGCTGTCAGATGCCATTTCTCAGATGATCGCTGCACATCCGTATCTGTTGACAAAGGTTTATTTAAGTGACAGCGGAGAGATGGTGCAGAAGCCTTGTGAGGAAGCCTTTGTACCAGAGGTGGTCCGGACCACAAATGAGCAGTTTGAAAAGATAAAAGATGAGCTGGTGCGTCCCTTTAAGCTGGAAAAGGGACGGCTGTTCCGGGCGGGGATTTATGTGACAGAAGACAGGAAATATCTTTTTACAGATTTCCACCATATCCTGGCAGATGGTAATTCCTATGATATTATTTTTGAGGATATCGATCGGGCCTATCTGGGTGAGAAATTGGAGAAAGAATCCTACACAGGCTTTGATGCTGCCCTTGATGAAGAACAGCAGATGAAAGAGGGAAAATATAAGAAGGCCGAGAAATATTATGACAGTATTTTCGAGGGAATTGAGACAGAATCCCTGCCTCTTCCTGACTGCTCAGGAAAGACTCCTGAGAGAGGATATCTGTCGATGCCTGTGGACACCGGAGAGTCTCTGGTACTTTCTGCCTGCGAGAAGCTGGGGGTTACTCCAAACATTCTGTTTACAGGTGTATTCGGCATTCTCATGAGCAGATATTCCAATTCCGAGGAAAGTCTTTTTGCAACTATTTATAATGGAAGAAATGATTCCAGACTGGAGAATACAGTCTGCATGCTTGTAAAGACTCTGCCGGTTTACTGTTCCTGTGATCCGAAAGTCACCATACAGCCTATATGACAGAGCTCTCTGAGCAGATTCTGTCTTCCATGGCAAATGATATTTTTCCGTTCTCTGATATTTGTGCAAAGTACGGGATTAATTCTGATCTGGTATTTGCATATCAGGCAGAGCTTGGGGATGATTTCCCAATCGGTGATACCGTTGCCAGGGGTCATGACCTTTCTCCGGATATGTCAAAGATGCCTCTGTTGATCCAGGTAAGAGAATATGATCATAATATGTGC
>ENA-OQAN01000779-OQAN01000779.1-human-gut-metagenome-genome-assembly--contig:-NODE-779-length-15712-cov-2.371960_pt1 | contig 15712 bp, 16 predicted proteins | sample MGYA00242735_ERZ504527 | MGnify/ENA primary metagenome ERZ504527 (study PRJEB26092, sample SAMD00036230) | human gut metagenome | host: Homo sapiens | study: EMG produced TPA metagenomics assembly of... | reverse complement strand
TAATAGCCGCATTTGTGTTTTCATGAATGCTAATCTTTCTTTTGTCAAACCACTCGGTTTTATATCAATTTTAGTATAAACCTGTCCTACTTTATGTGTAGGACGCTTAATATTTACGTATGAAAAATTCTTCCATTGTGATGCCATTACAGCTTTAATGCTCCGCGCATCTGTAGGATTAACTGGTAATTTCGACCGAAGCGGACGAACTTCTCCTATCATGATCGGACAATTCATCAGCAGTGATTTAGTAGACGGAGGAGGATATATGCGTATCACTACTCCCCCAAATCCACTATTGCGTTGGGAGCGTACTCGTTCTATCAACCTGTCTGTAGACTTGGGGTTATTCGACCGTGTAAATACAACATTTACTTATTATCATAACAAAGGTTATGATTTGCTGGGAGAAGCTCAACTGGATCCGACTGTAGGATATAGCGAACAGCTCATAAACTCAGCCGATATGAACAACACGGGTATGGAAATCCAATTGGATGCAGACCTTATCCGTACTCGCGATTTCACATGGAATCTGGGCTGGGTATTCGGATATAACAAGAACGAAATAACAAGAAACAGTGCCCACGATTCCAGCCCTGTTCTGAATCGTGTACATGGAATTACCAGATTCGTAGAAGGATACTCACGAGAAAGCATCTGGAGTTACCGCTGGGCTGGACTGAACGAAATGGGATTGCCACAGGCCTACAAAGCAGATGGAACAAAAGTCACATCATACGAGGACTTGGATGTTGAAGATCTGGAATATAGCGGAACTTACCAGCCTAAATATTCCGGTAGCCTTTCTACAGGATTCCGATATAAGAGCCTGCAAGCCAATTTCTTGTTCACATACAACTTCGGACATGTATTCCGTGTAGAATATCCAGACATGAACCCATTCGGTTCCTCACCGGCTTTAAATGAAAGAATCGCCGACCGCTGGCGTCAACCGGGAGATGAAAATAAAACTGATATTCCTGCCATTTGTTCCGATATGATGAATTACCTGATGACCTATCAGACTGGTGCATCAGAACTGGCACAATACTCATCCAACAGTATCCGCAAAGGTGACATGATCCGCCTGCGTGAAATATTGCTGAATTACGAACTGCCAAAAAAATGGTTGCACAACAGTCCGGTTAAACACCTGTCTATAACAGCCCAGTTAAATAATGTCTGGTTATGGACTGCAAACAAAGAAGGCTATGATCCTGAAGCTGTTTCTCCTGTCAGCGGAACATTCTCACTGACAGATCCGATAGCCTTTACTTGTGGTGTAAAACTTGATTTTTAATACAGAATTTTATAAACGACATAAGACAATGAAACATATAACGAAATATTTCGCCCTGGCAGGAGCACTTATGCTATTCTCTTCCTGCAATGATTTTCTGGATACACTGCCTAAAGGTAAAGTCATACCTACAACAGTTGAAGATTTCGGAAATCTGATGAAAGACATGACACTGTCTACTGCATACGATGGTTTACCCTATTATGCTCAGACGATGTACTGATTCCCAATCGTTCAATAAACATGTCTAACGCTACCAACAAGGCTTATTTTTGGTTAGAGTCTTTTTATCTGGACAGCGAAGATGACCAGAACTGGAATGACACATATAATCATTTGTTTACCATCAATGTTGTTTTAGAGAATATAGAAGGAGCAACAGGAGGTACTGAAGAAGAACGCAGACGCATCGCTGCGGAAGCAAAAATATTCCGTGCCTACAACTACTGGTATCTGCAAAGTTTATACGGACCTGCATATAATGCAGCAACAGCTTCTACCGACTTAAGTGTTCCACTGGTTACAGAGCCTAATCTGGAAGCCAAACATTCTCGGGCAACAGTAGAGCAAGTTACCGCACAAATCTTAAAGGATCTGGAAGGAATAGAACAAGACTTACCCATCATGGGAAGCAATAACTACAAACCGACCCGTGCCGCCGCTTATGCCATGAAGGCACGCGTGCTCTTCTATCTAGGACGTTATGACGAAGCCGGAAAGGAAGCAGAGAAGGCATTGGAGCTGAATAATAAGATAGACGACATGAGAGAATGGTCTTTCCCTACCGAGTTTCCATCTGGCAGTATCAATGGCAAGCCTACCGATATTACTTCCTTACAAAAAATATGGTATCATAGTGTAAACGGATCAGGTGCATTGAGTCAGGTAGCTATTGGAGAAGGTCTTCTTGAATTATACAAGAAAAATGACAAAGACCTTCGTTTCAAGTTCTGGTTCTCGAATGTAGACAATAAGGGAGAATTTTTCTACGATGAGAATACCTATTGCTACATTCAGACTACTCCCAATTACAACATAGGCGTTCCCGAAATGATGCTTATCAAAGCAGAAGCACTGGCTCGTCAAAATGATCCTGCCGCATTGGACATATTGAACGAACTGCGTAAGTATCGCTTTACAGAAGAAGATTATACGGCATTGACAGCAGAAGACGGAAACAGCTTGTTAGAAATCGTTTTGGAGGAAAGAAGACGGGAACTGGCTTATCAGGACTTCGCTGGTTCGATATGAAACGTCTGGTACAAGACGGCATCTACACTCAGACACTCACTCGTACAAGTCCAGACGGAGAAACCCATACACTGGCTCCGGGATCTAACCGTTATTTATTCCCTATCCCACAAAGTGTCATTCTGCAAAATGGAAATATAGTACAAAACCCACGCTAAACAATTAACCATCATGATAAAAAATATATTCTTTTTCGCATGTGTACTTGCTGGAATGGCATGTACCTCTCAATCTAAAGATGAATTTACAGTAAAAGGTAAACTGGATAAACCTTTCACTGGTACAGTATATCTGGGACATATAACAGACAAGTTCACTAATATAGATTCAGTGCAGCTTACCAACGCTACCGAATTCTCTTTTACACAACATATCAGCAATCCGGACAAATACCGCATCAGCTTTAAACCTTATTGCAATGGGTATGAGTTTATTGCGGAAGCAGAAGGATGTTACGAACTGAAGAATGACAGCGTAACGGTAATTCAGGGTAAAGAACAAGAACTCATGAACCGTTATCTGAAAACGATAACACCAATTAGACAAGAAGCTGAAAAGTTAATGAACTTATATGCGGAAGCAGAAACAGCAAAAGACGAAAAGGCACTTTCCGAACTCCGGGAGAAACTGACTCAGCATTTCACAAAAGAGCAGCAAACTACGGTAGACTTTATCAAATCATGTCCCAGCAGTTATACAGCTGTTGATTTGGCCGGAAATCTATTACTAAGAGAATATCCCGAATGGAAAGAGGTTTATGAAACAGTAGATACAATAAATTACACATACTCATATGCTTTCCGTTCTTTGCAAGAAAAAATGAATGAAGCCCGTTCTCTATGGATACAAGACATAGAGGCTCCCGATTTTACGACAACAGATATAAACGGAAAAACAGTCAAGCTGAGCGACTTTAAAGGTAATTATCTTTTGCTCGACTTTTGGGCTTCATGGTGCAGACCTTGTCGTGACAAAGCCAAGGAGATAAAAAAAATATATCCGCAGCTTAAAGCAAAAGGTATTCAGATTTGTGGTATTAATCTAGATGATGAACGAAAGAAATGGCTGGATGCCAGTCAGGAAGATGGCATTCTATGGATTAACACCAGTGAACAAAAATCGTTCAGAGACAACCAAATAGCTAAAGACTATAAAGTAACACAGATACCCGCCCTGTTCGTAATAGACCCTTCAGGAAAAATCGTCAAGCAAAATCCTGATATCGACTATTTGCTGAATCTGACCACTAAATAATATTTAGCTACCATTCATTCAGAAGAGAAATATCCCGTCTTTTTACATAAAGCAGGACATTTCTCTTTTTTCAAATATACTCGTAAAAGACAAATATTAAATTCTGTATATTTCGGATTTTATATTTAACCTGCCAACGTAATCAGGATGTAAATCAGAAGCTGACAGCTAAATTCAGTATGCAGCAAAATATCAGCATATCTTCAGAAAAACATCAGCATATTTTTTTAAAACATCAGCATGTTTTAGACAAAATATCAGCATCTTTTTTACGCAGCTCTGCGAAGTCTTCAGTCTGTCAGAGAAAAAGCTTCTCTCTACTTTCCGGATTCACAGCTTTTTCCTACCTTTGCACGATAAAAAAAACAGAATATTATGATACAATCAATGACCGGATACGGCAAAGCAACTGCCACATTCGGAGATAAAAAAATCAACGTAGAAATAAAATCATTGAACAGTAAGGCAATGGACTTGTCTACACGCATTGCCCCACTGTATCGTGAAAAAGAAATGGAAATCCGCAACCTTATTACCAAAACGTTGGAACGAGGAAAAGTGGACTTCAGCATATGGATTGAGAAAGATGCGGCCGAAACGGCTACTCCCATCAATGCTGCACTGGTAGAGAATTACTATAATCAGATAAAGACAATCTCGGACAACTGTCACATTCCTGTTCCCGAAGACTGGTTTGCAACTTTGCTCCGCATGCCGGACGTACTGACTCGCGTAGATATTCAAGAGTTGTCAGACGAAGAATGGGAAGTTGCAAGCAAAGCTATCGAAGAAGCATTGCAGCATTTGGTTGACTTCCGGAAACAGGAAGGAGCTGCACTGGAAAGAAATTTACCGAAAAGGTAGACAATAATAGAACGCCTGCTCAAATCAATCGAACCTTTCGAAAAAGAGCGTGTGGCAAAAATACGCGAGCGTATTACCGAAGCCTTGGAAAAGACCATCAGTGTAGACTATGACAAAAACCGTCTGGAACAGGAACTGATATATTATATCGAAAAACTGGATATCAACGAAGAAAAGCAACGTCTTGCCAACCACTTGAAATATTTCCGCGAAACAATGGCTGGTGGACACGGACAAGGTAAGAAGCTGGGATTCATCGCTCAGGAAATGGGTCGTGAAATCAATACAACAGGCAGCAAGTCAAATCATGCCGAAATGCAAAACATCGTAGTCCAGATGAAAGACGAACTGGAACAAATCAAGGAACAAGTTTTAAATGTAATGTAATATTAACAAGCTGAAGGGCGAAAGAAGAGGAAATCACTCATCAAGAGGTTTCTTCTTGTTTCGCTCTTCGTGTTTTTACTCAAAGTTATGGGAAAACTGATTATTTTTTCTGCGCCATCAGGTTCAGGTAAATCAACTATCATCAACTACCTGCTAACACAAAACCTGAATCTGGCTTTTTCTATTTCAGCTACCAGTCGCCCACCCCGCGGAACAGAACAAAACGGAGTGGAATATTTTTTTCTTACACCTGAAGAATTCAAACAACGCATAGCCAACAACGAGTTTTAGAATACGAAGAAGTATATACCGACCGTTTCTACGGCACACTGAAAGCACAGGTAGAAAAACAACTGGAGGCCGGTCAGAATGTTATATTCGATGTAGATGTTGTAGGTGGATGCAATATCAAGAAATTCTACGGCGAACGCGCGCTGTCGGTATTCATCCAGCCACCTTCGGTAGAAGAGTTGCGCAAGCGTCTGAACGGACGAGGAACAGATGCTCCCGAAGTGATTGAAAGCCGAATAGCCAAAGCTGAATTCGAATTAAGTTACGCCGACAAATTCGATGTAGTAATAATAAACGATGACTTGGATACAGCAAAAGCCGATGCCTTGAAAGTCATCAGTGATTTCTTGAAAAAATAACTTATCCATTTATGGCCAAAGATCCTAAGAAACTGTTAAGAAGCATGATGATAGTCAGTATCATCATCGGACTCGTTGCACTGGCAGTAGCCGTAGTTGCAGTTGCCATGAAAGAGTATATTATTGCAGCAGCAATGCTTATCGTTGCCGGCTGGCAGGTCGTAAACTATCTAAAATGGAAAAAATGCCTGTAAAGACAGGAATATTCGGGGGAACATTCAATCCGATTCACATCGGTCATCTGGCTCTGGCAAACTATCTGTGTGAGTATGGTGGGCTGGATGAAATATGGTTTCTGGTATCTCCTCAAAATCCATTTAAGCAAAATGTGGAGTTACTCGACGATAAGATACGGCTGGAAATGGTAAAAGCTGCCGTTTCCGGCTATCCTCGTTTTTGTGCTTCCGACTTTGAATTCACCCTTCCCCGCCCTTCCTATACAGTTGATACACTGAACCGGCTGGCAGAAGCCTATCCGGACAGAGAGTTTACACTCATTATCGGAGCGGACAACTGGGCTGCATTCGACCGATGGAAGTCACCCGAAGAGATTATCCGCAAACATAGTATTATTGTATATCCACGTCCAGGCTACGATATACAGACAGGGCCACTTCCACCTCATGTAAAAGTTGTGGATACTCCCCAGCTGGAGATCAGTTCAACTTTTATCCGGCAAGCAATCAGCGAAGGTAGAGATATACGATATTTCCTGCATCCGGAAGTTTATCGCATCATTGCAGAAAAAAAAACTTTATAACCAACAATAGACATGAAATCATACAAATTTCACATCCTTTCTCTTGCAACTCTTCTGCTGCTGGGAGCAACAACCCATGCAGAAGCTAAAATCTTTGAGAGGAAGAAAAAGAAAGCACAAACAGAAGTTAAAGCAGCTCCTGCCAAGCAAAATATAAATGGACTAAAGCCTTACGCGCAAGTCATTACACCAAAAGCCAAAAGTTCATTCGGTTTTCTGACAGTACACAAAGTTGACAATAATTACTTCTTTGAGATACCAGATTCTATGCTGAATCGTGATATCCTGATTGTAAACCGAATCAGCAAGGCTCCTACTTCTCGCCAGAAATCTCGCGTAGGTTATCCGGGAGATATTCTGGGAAGCAAAGTAATCCGTTTCGAGAACAAAGACAACAAGCGCATCCTTGTACGTGAATATTCTTATCGTGAACGCTCGGAAAACAAGGACGGAATGTTCCAGTCTGTACGCAATTCAAATACACAGCCTATCGTAGCCAACTTCGGAATAGAAACAATAAAGAAAGATTCACTTACCAGAAATTATGTAATCAATGTAAGTGTTTTCCTGCAAAAAGAAAATCCTTTATTCTCTTTCGATGCTGACAGCAAGGAATATATCGGATTATTGAACATGGTAGGTGAAGGAACCTACATCGATACTCTGAAAGCATTTCCAAAGAATATCGAGATTTCTACTACGGTCACTTACCAAAGTAAAAAAGGTATGAGCAATGTAGGATTCTGGAAACCGGAAGTCCGCGTATACCACTGACTTACGAACTGAACAGTTCAATGGTCCTGCTTCCCGAAGTACCGATGAAAGCCAGACTGTTCGATCCGCGTGTAGGCTACTTCACCGTTGGTTATACCGATTTCGACAGCAACCCACAAGGTATCGAATACAAAAAACTTATTACGCGATGGCGTCTGGAGCTAAGGACGAAGCAGCTATCTGCGTGGAGAGCTTGTAGAACCTAAAAAGCCAATTATCATTTACATCGATCCGGCAACTCCCAAGAAATGGGTTCCGTATCTGATACAAGGAGTAAACGACTGGCAGGTTGCCTTCGAAAAGGCTGGATTCAAGAATGCCATTTATGCACTGGAAGCTCCTACTGATGACCCTTCATGGAGTCTGGAAGATGCACGTCACTCAGCCATTGTCTACAAGCCTTCAGATATCCCTAATGCAAGTGGTCCGCACATCAACGACCCTCGTACAGGAGAAATTCTGGAAACTCATATCAACTGGTATCATAACGTCATGAGCTATTACGCGACTGGTATATGATTCAGGCAGGTACAATCGATGAAGCAGCACGCAAAATGCAACTCGACGATGAACTGATGGGACAACTTATCCGGTTTGTATCTTCGCATGAAGTAGGACATACATTAGGACTCCGACACAACTTCGGATCTTCACACACCGTACCAGTGAAAAACTACGTGACAAAGTATGGGTAGAAGCCAATGGTCACACACCATCCATCATGGATTACGCCCGCTTTAACTATGTAGCACAACCTGAAGACGGTATTACACGTGCCGGAATCTTCCCTCGCATCGGTATATACGACAAATGGTCGATAGAATGGGGTTACCGCTGGTTGCCACAATTCCAAACACCGGAAGATGAAGTTGCATTTTCTAACCAGTCTATTATCGAAAAGCTGAAAACAGACGTGCGTTACACCTTCGGTACGGAATCTGATCCTAATGATCCACGCAATCAGAGTGAAGACCTCGGTGACGACTCTATGCTGGCCAGCCTATATGGAATCAAAAATCTGAAGCGAATCGTACCTCAAATTCTAACATGGTCGTACGAACCTAACAAATCATATGCGGGAGCTGGAGAAATATATAGCGGAGTAGTTTCTCAATTCAACCGTTATTTAGGCCACGTAACTAAAAACGTAGCAGGAATTTACAGCAATTCTATCACTGTAGAACAAACAGATGAAATAGCACGTGAATTTGTTCCTGCCAATATCCAGAAACGGGCTATTGCTTTTCTGAATGAACAATTGTTCACAACTCCTGAATGGCTTATTGATCGTCAGTTGATGGAAAAAGCTAAAATACTCCCAGTGAACGTAATCTGTTCACTTCAGTCGAGTGTCCTGGCACGACTCATCAACAAGAACACACTCGACAAGATGAGTGAAAACGAAATTCTGAATGGCAAAAAAGCATATACATCTGCTCAGATGTTTAACGACCTGAAGAAAGTTATCTGGAGCAATCTGGGACAATCGGATATATACAAACGAAACATGCAGAAAGCATATGTAGAAAATCTGATCAATCTGCTGGATAAGAAAGGAAATGCTGATAAGAATGCATCAGGAAAGCGTCCGGCCTACTCAGAAGCTCCGGCCATCGCACATGGACAACTCACAGAATTGAAACGTCTGGCCACCAGTGCAGCCAGTATGACAAGCGGCACAGCCAAAGGTCATTATCAAAATTTAATCACACTGATTGATAATGCATTGAGCAACAAGTAAAGACATTCTTACAGTGTAATACTGAACACAATGTAGCTATCTAACAAGAACCATATTCTTCGCATACGTGAAATGTGAGAATATGGTTCTTATTTTTGTATTAAAAAGCCACTTATTTTACTTCCAGCACTACAATTGATTTAGCCGGAAGTTTGACTTGTAATCCATTTTTCTGGATTTTGGCTCCCTTGAAATCTTTAGGAACAACCACATCCGAATGTTCAAATGAATTATAGTCGTCAATACTTTCCGAAGTCAGAATACGTCCTGTAACCGATTTAATCGACACATCTCCCAAAGATAAAGTAATATCCTGAGATTCGGTCAAATCAACATTCGACAACGAGATATGAACAACGCCTTCCTTATTACGTGAAGCTGTCGCACTGACCATCGGGACAATCCGGTCGCCACGCACAATCTTACGCTCACACTGCAAATCGAGAGGTAAAAAAGTAGCATCCTGATGTACATTATACATTTCGAACACATGATAAGTAGGAGTCAGTACCATTTTATCTTCCTTTGTCAGAATCATAGACTGGAGTACATTGGCAATCTGAGCTATATTGGTCATCTTGATCCGGTCTGTATATTTATGGAAAATATCCAATGTCAGCGAAGCAACAAAAGCATCGCGCAATGTATTTTGCTGAAACAGATGTCCGGATATAGTACCAGGCTCCTCATCCCACCAGGTTCCCCATTCATCGACAATCAATCCTACACGTTTCTGCGGATCATATTTATCCATAATAGCAATATGACGTTTTATCACATCCTCAATCTCACGACATTTTCCCAATGTCCAGTAATAATCATCCGTTGAAAAATCCGTTGCAGATCCCTTACTGCCCGACCATCCTGTTACAGTATAATAATGCAAGGAAAGTCCATCCATTTGTTGTGCAGCCCTCTGCATCAGTACCTCTGTCCAGCGATAATCGTAATCACTTGCTCCACTAGCGATTTTATATAAACGGTTGCCTCCGTAGTTACGGCAATAAGTCTGATAACGGCGATAGAGGTCGGAATAATATTCCGGATACATATTACCTCCACATCCCCAACTTTCATTTCCTACTCCGATATATTTTACTTTCCAAGGCTTCTCCCTACCGTTTTCTTTGCGCAATTTCGCCATCGGGCTACCTTGTTCGGCAGTCATATATTCTACCCATTTAGCAAGTTCTTCTACAGTGCCACTACCTACATTGCCACTTATATAAGGTTCGCAGCCCAATATCTCACAAAGATTCAAAAACTCGTGCGTACCGAAACTATTATCCTCTACCGTTCCACCCCAATTGTTATTCACCATCTTCGGTCTATTCTCACGCGGTCCGATACCGTCCATCCAATGATATTCGTCGGCAAAGCAACCACCCGGCCAGCGCAACACGGGGACCTTCAACTTTTTCAAGGCTTCAAGTACATCTGTGCGATATCCTTTCACATTGGGAATGGAAGAATTTTCTCCTACCCATAAGCCACCATAGATACAAGTTCCCAAATGTTCGGCAAACTGTCCGTAAATTTCTTTGTTGATAACCTGTTTTCCCTGATCCGGATGAACAGTAACTGTCGCTTTCTGTTGTGCTAAAACCGGTAATGCTGCACAAAATGCCAACCCTAAAATAGTGTTTTTCATATGTCCTTAGTTTTTATTTTAATTGTTGAATCTGGCAGAAAAACATTCTTCCACAGTCTGCTTTTCAACCTTTACCCAACAGCAAAAATAAAAGAAAACCTTTCATTACAAAAGACAGTATGTTACCATTTAGTAGTCCATTTGTTACATTCAACAGTTTTTGTGAGTGAAGGATATAAAAAAGATGTGCCAGAACAACTTCCGGCACATCCTCTTCATGCGATTTAATTGTAAATCAAAAAATCATTCAATCAGTAACTGATTAATTATTTTTGAATCCATAACCATTGGTAATCTTACCTAATGAAGTTCCAAGATAGAGCTATGGAACGGTACAAAGTAAATAGGAGCTTCACCGTCTACAAAGCCACGGAATACATAATCTGAGTAGTCTGATTCATAATCAAGAATATCCTTACCCCAGTTAACCATTGTATAACCATCAGCTTCCAGTGCTTTAGCCTCAGCGCTACCCGGTTCAATATGCTTAAACAAACCTTGAATAGCCAAGTTTGTACCAGGATTTGCTGAATAGATTGAATTGCCAGTATATCCTTCCCAGTCGTCAAATACACCACGCCATCCCGGATACATCACTGGATCAGTTTCATCTGTGCACTGGGTAGTCAAACGGTAGCCATACTGAGCCTTTGCATCTACACTCTTAGTCCATACATATAATGAAATAGTATTTCCATTTTCGAATGTATAATAACCTTTAGTTTTCAAGCCATTCACCATAGCGGCTAAATCTGCTTTCAATTTCTTAATTGCTTCAGGAAGTTTTCCTGTACGAATTTAAGTCATAACGAACGAAGGCCTTCACCACCAAATTCAAGCTTACGTTCTTGCTGAATAGCTTCTTTAATACCTCCCCATTTAGATATAAATCCATCAAGGTTAGCAAGTTCCGGAGTAGCAAATGCACGATTATGAACCTCTGACAAATACTGTTTAGCAGTAACTTCATCACCCAGTTCAGCCTTTACTTCTGCTAACATCAGGATAACATCTGACATACGTACAAACGGATTATTGATACCAGACTGACGCTGTTTTTCCCAACGTGGTTCAGGCTGACGGTTTTCGTCCCATTTATTATTAGCGATACCACCACCATTAGCTTGTGAACCTGGTACAAATGGCAATAGTTTTTCCACACCATTTTTTCCATCTGTACCGGTAACAGTACAAGTTACATCTCGACGCATATCATTCGGATCGAAATCTCCATAATAGTAAGTAGGGTGGAAACGGCTCTGACCATAGTTCTTACATGGATAGTTATTAGAACCACCAGCTGAGCTAGGACGTCCGAAAGCATATGGACGTTCAGTCTGTACACCTCTTGTTTCAGGTATTTCATAAATACTTTCAGATGAAAGAACCAGATTATCATTCTGCTGGAATACATACTGATACGGATTTCCAAATGCTTGACCATTAGAACCTGCAGCACGAGGGTCTACAGTACATAATGCAGCTGTTCCTGGATTATCCACACAATTCTGTAAGTATCTTTCGGCTATTTCATAGAACTTTTCATAATCAGTACGGCGACCATAGAAAGCATTGTTAGCATCTACAGTATTTAACTTGTCGAAGCTCAAAACGTTTCCATCCAAATCCTTATAAAAATCAGCACCTAAATCAGTACGACGTGTTGAATAACCACCTGCATATAAACACATACGACCAATCAATGCATCTACATAATTACGAGTCATCATACTTGCATCAGCACCGACATTTTCACCCAAATAATACATATAAGGTTCAACCTGCATCAGTTTATTGATATGATATTCATAAATCTGATCACGCGGAGTCAAGCCTTCAGCGGCTACACCTGGTTCCAAATTATGAGGTACATCTCCCCAAAAACGAAGCAACTCGTGATAAGCTGTAGCACGCAAAGCAACAGCCTGTCCGTAAAGGTCAGTCATTTCAGTTACCGATCCTGTTCCTGCTTCTATATCCTTATAAGTATCTGTTCCTTCAATAGCATTACAAAGTGTATTACATGTAGCGATAATGCTATACAAAGCCGGCCATGCATTTACACCATTATTACCAGCTGAATTTATATCAAAACTAGATGTGCCACCATAATACAAGTTTTCAGGGATATGACGTGCTTGTGCATCATAACCTTCAGGATGGCGCTCTGAGTCAGAACCACAAACCACCAAGTCATAAAACAAGCCATTAGCATGCACATAAGCTTTTGCACGCCATTTTTCGTAAGCTTCCATCAAAGCACCTCGTGCAGTCGAAATATCTCCAAAAACAAAGTCTGGAGTTGCTTCAGATGGTGAAGATGAATCCAAGAAATCTTCACACGAAGTCATATTGAGCATTAATAGCCCAATACCAAGATATGTATATAATAATTTTTTCATTGCGTTTTATTGATTAGTTAACAGATTATTTAATTAGAATGTAATGTTTACACCAAATGTAAATGTTCTTGCACGAGGATATGTACCATAGTCCATACCTAACAACGGATAGTTTCCAGTATTGGCAGCTGTTGTACTCTTATTCGGATCGGCATTAACTTCCGGATCAATACCTGAATAACCTGTAATTGTGAACAAATTACCAGCAGTTGCATAAACACGTGCACGCTGCATACCAATCTTTTTGGTCCATGCCTTCGGGAATGTATAACCAACAGTCAATGTATTCAAACGTAAGAATGAAGCATCTTCAACAAATGTAGATAAAACTGTACCGTTTTCCATATAAGGAACACCATATTTAGCACCAGTATTTAATGCATCCAATGCATCCGGTTCAACAACAGGAACCAATTCACCATTCTGAATATCATAGATTGATAACAATCGCTGATGAACTCCAATTTATTGCACCTGCACCTGTATCTTTATTACCATACATATTAATCAAAGAGTTTACATTGTATACATGACCTCCTGCTGCCCATGCAAATCCGGCACTGAAATCAATATCCTTCCATGTCATGTTTAAATTGAAACCACCGGTATGAGGATGAGTGATTTCACCTAAATCAGCAACGTCTTCTGTATCTGCGACTCCATTACCATCCAAGTCACGCAATTTAACAGCACCAGGGAATGCTTTTTGACCTTCTGGCAAATTATAATGGCTAGGATAATTACCAACCTGATTACCCAAATCAGCCACTCCAGGTTTCAAGGTATAGTCTTAGTTGCCGGATCATAGTTGAAGTCAGCAGTTGTATAATAACCATCACAAATATATCCACGAATCAAACCAACAGGCTTTCCTTCACGGATTCATAATCATAAGTCGGAGTTGTAGCACTAGAAGCCCATTGAGAACCATACTGTGCAATGATATTATCAGCCAGTTCGTCAATATTATTGTGGTTGTAGTTATAAGTTGCAGAAACTCCTAATGTAAAGTCTTTAGTACGAAGAATATCATAGTTTAAAGCAATTTCAATACCTTTATTTGAGGTCTGACCAATATTTTGATACTGATATGAATAACCTGTAGTTTCATCAATAGGGATACACATCAACAAGTCTTTTGTCGTATTCCAATAAGCATCAATGGTACCAGAAAGGCGATTATTAAAGAAACCGAAGTCAAGACCGATATTTCTTGAAATAGTAGTTTCCCATTTCAAATCAGGATTAGAAAGCATACCGCTAGGTTATATCCTGAATAAGTCTGACCATTGAAAGTTACAGTTGTAGACTCCCATGTTTCTCTCCAAAGGCTGGCATCAATATTATCAGCTCCTGCCATACCATAAGACAAACGAAGTTTCAAATTATCCAACCAGCTACGAGTACCTTCCATAAATGATTCATCAGAAAGACGCCAAGCTAATGCACCTGCAGGGAAGTATCCCCAACGGTGATTCGGAGCAAACTTAGAAGAACCATCGGCACGGAATGTAACGGTCAACAAGTAGCGATCCAACAATGAATAGTTAGCACGTGCAAAGAAAGAAACAGTCTTATCAGGAGTACCAATTGAATTGCTAAACTTATCTTTTGCCAGACTCTTGTCTGTCTGATCAATCATACCAAAAGCTTGATCAAAATCGAAACCTGCTGGATATCCGTGACCTTCAATTTCAGTTGAATTTGATTTAGAAACAATAGTTTCCTGACCTAACAAGAATGACAAGCTATGTTTATCACTCAAGCCTTGAACCTGATAATTCAACGTATTTACATTACGCAAATTATAACCTTCACTACGAGTAAGTTTTGCTACCTTATGACCTTGAGTCAAACCGTTTTCATAATATTTAGTTTCACCCCAGTTACGGCCTGCACCAACTTCAGCACGTAAAGTCAGACCTTCAATAATATCCCATGATAAAGCAGCTATACTTCTTACTCGCTGTTTTCTTGCAATGTTCTGAACATCGTTAGTCCAGTCAACCGGGCTACCATAAGAAGTATCAACGTTATCAGCTCCCAAACCAAATCCACCGAATGCATTAGGATCACCCAAAGGATTATCAATAGGACGCCAACGATATGCACCAGATAATAAAGAACCTTTACCGTTTGTTGAAGATTCCTTTCCAGTTGTCTGGTCTTCAGAATAACGTATATCAACATCTAATTTCAGGTTTTTCAACAGTTCCTGATTCAACTTCAATGATGTATTGAAACGGTTATAACCTGAATTAATCTTGATACCCTCATCATTCAGATAGTTGACATTTAATACAAATTTTGTTTTTTCACTACCTCCTGAAATTGAAAGGTTATGAGTATGTGCAATAGCATTACGCAACATATCATCAGTCCAGTCGTGTACGTCCACATTCGCATAGTCAGCAAAATGATTACCATAGGCAGCGCCTAATCCAAAGTATTTTGCTACACCATCAGCACTAACAGCACCACCAGTTCTTTCCAATGCATCAGCATATGCCCACTGATACTTCACGTAATCTTGTGCACTAAGCGGATCCAAGGTTTTAGCTGCAGCCTTTGTCTGTACGTATCCATTATAAGTAACAGACAGCTTATCAGTCTTCGCTCCCTTTGTAGTAACCAAAATTACACCATTTGCACCACGAGCACCATAAATAGCTGTA
>ENA-OQAN01000778-OQAN01000778.1-human-gut-metagenome-genome-assembly--contig:-NODE-778-length-15714-cov-2.101944_pt1 | contig 15714 bp, 27 predicted proteins | sample MGYA00242735_ERZ504527 | MGnify/ENA primary metagenome ERZ504527 (study PRJEB26092, sample SAMD00036230) | human gut metagenome | host: Homo sapiens | study: EMG produced TPA metagenomics assembly of... | reverse complement strand
CGTTTCTGGAAGACGTAGGGGCCGACTGCATCAAGACGGGTATGCTATACTCTCAGGAGTTGGTAACGGCTATCGGGGATGTGGTGAAAAAACAGTCTATACCGATCGTGGTAGACCCCGTGATGGTTTCTTCTGCCGGCGACAAGCTGTTGCAGGACGATGCAATCCAGGCCTACAAGGATTGTCTTTTCCCCTATTCTACCATCATCACGCCCAACCGGAGAGAAGCCGACCTGCTACTGGGAAAGAGCCTGACCAAAGATAACATGAAGGAGTATATTCCCGAACTGAGCAAGTGGGGAAACTGTGTCATCGTCAAATCCATAGAAGACGGAGATTACCTGATTGATGTATTTTACAACCCGATCAGCAAGTGCTTCAAACTGTACAAGAAGGCACGCATACAAACCAAGAACGTAAACGCACGGGAGATACGTTTGCTTCTTCCATCGCAACTTATCTGGCAAGGGGATACGACATGAATACGGCTGTCGACAAGGCAGAGAATTTCATCTACAATGCGATTCTCTACGGATCGAATGTCAAGTTCGGCTCCGGATATGGTCCGGTCTATCCGTTTTACGAAAATTTAAGCAACTTCCTGAAAGAAGATATCCAGTATGCAGCAGCCATACAGGTAGAACAATATATTCTCTAAAAGACAGCAAAGCAGACAAAAAATATTCGCATAAAAATTATAATACCCCTTACTTTTCAACTATTTTCAAAAGTAAGGGGTATTTTTTATCTAGCCTGATTTATTTCAGAAGGACTTCTTCGATTCCTTTCTCCAAGACTTCCTGTGGCAAAGCACCTTGTGAAACTTGTGGCGTATCTCCCAATGGGATGAATACGAGAGTAGGCAGACTTGTAATGCCGAAGGCTGCTGCAGCTCACGCTCCTTATCGGTATTGACCTTATAAATTACAATCTTATCCTTATATTTTTCTGCCAGCTTCTCCAGTACGGGGGACAGCCTGCGGCAAGGTCCGCACCAGTCGGCGTAAAAATCGATGATGGCTGGTTTGCTTCCCTCATAAACCCATTTGTCTGGATTCTTCTTATAGTCGTATACCTTTTCTATAAACTCCGACTGGTTGATGTGAATAACTTTACCTGTCTGTCCGTAAACCAGACTGCCTGTCATAAAAACAGATACAATCAGCAATAATATCTTTTTCATATCAATTTTCTTTTATGGAACATTTATTTACCACTCAACAGTACATTCTGAATAGCTTCTACCAGTGTTTTCTTAGGAAGTGCTCCCTGTGCCATCTGCGGTGCATCCGTCAACGGGACGAAAAGCAAGGTAGGTACGCTTCTGATTCTGAAAAGAGCTGCAAGTTCTTCTTCCTCGTCTACATTTACCTTATATACGTCTACCCGACCGGCATATTCTTCGGCAATTTCATCCAATATGGGAGCCAGCATCTTGCATGGACCGCACCAGGTAGCGTAGAAATCGATTATTGCGGGACGTTCACCCAAAAACTTCCATTCGGGATTTACTTCATAGTTTGCTACTTTATTCAGGAAATCGGCTTTTGTAAGGTTTACTGCTTTCATATTCTTTTATCTTTATGGTTTATACTTTACTATCGGAACAAATTCTTCTCATTTTCAATGATCAGGTATTTGTTTCTGATGCAAAAATACAATCTGCCTGAAAGGTTTACAACAGCTTTTTTTCTATCTTTGTATAGATAAAATCTATTGATGTATGACTTTACAGCAAATGGAATATATAGTAGCGCTGGACAAGTATCGTCACTTTGTGCTGGCTGCCGAGGCTTGTGGTGTGACTCAGCTACTCTGAGTGCCATGATCCAGAAACTGGAAGAAGAGTTGGATGTGAAAATATTCAGCAGGGACCGGAAGAATATTTCTCCTACTGCCATCGGAGAAAAAATAATAAGGCAGGCAAGAATAGCCTTGAACGAAACCCAGAGAATCAGAGAGGTGGTAGCTGATGAAAGCAGCAGCATGAACGCAGTCTGCGTATCGGCATCCTGCCAACCATCGCTCCCTATCTTGTTCCCGACTTTATCTATCATTTCAGAAATACATATCCCAATGTGAATCTTTCCATCGACGAAAAGGAGAACAAATCGCTGGTTCAGGATCTCAGATTCGGGAATCTGGACATTGCCATCACCACGCCTCCCGAAGCGCAGGCCAACATTCTGGAGATTCCGGTATATGTGGAAAAGTTTGTTGCCTACTTCTCGGAAAGATGCAGTAAAGCACGGCAGATAATCGCAAACGGCAATCTGCCACCGGAACACATGTGGATTCTGAAAGAGGGACACTGCCTTCCCAACAGTGGCATAAATTTCTGTAAAAACAAAGATATAGGTAACCATATCTATGAGGCGGGAAGTATTGATACGCTCATAAAAATAGTAGATAAAAACGGTGGATACACCATTATTCCGGAACTGCATATCAGTACATTGAATGAAGAACAGAAAAAGAACATACAAACTCTCGATGTCAATCCGCCTGCACAAAGAAATGTCTCAATTCTTATAAAGGACGATTTTATAAGGGAGAGGATGGTAAATGCCGTACTCGACACCATAAAGGCAATCATACCTGCACACATGATGGACGAACGTTTCAACAGGCTTTCCATCAAACTGAGATAAACAGTCCGTTCCACCTAGGAAAATAAAACGGGGGAAACCAAACTTCTGCTCTCATGACAGAAGCTACGGTTTCCCCCATAAATAGTTATTTAAAGAAACAAGAGAGCATCTTTATTTATCACAGCATCCTCCGCAAGAGCATTTGGGAAGTTCCTGCTTTTTGATTTCTGTGAGATAGAAACGGGCAAAGGCGTCTTTAATCTCATCGCGCACACGACGGAATTCGGCATCTATAAACTCCGGTGTCCCTACAGCATGCGAAGGATCGTCGAAACCAATGTGAAGGCGTCTGCCTACTTTTTCCGTAAAGGCAGGGCAACTCTCATTGGCTCCTCCACATACGGTTATTACATAATCCCAGGCCTGGTCAAGATAAGTATCTACATGAGTGGGAATGTGACTGCTAATATCGATACCTGCTTCTTTCATCACTTCCACAGCCTTGGCATTGACACAAGCTGCGGGGTGAGTTCCTCCCGAATAAACTTCAAGAGAAGCATCGAACGATTGCAAAAAGCCGTGCGCCATCTGGCTCCGGCAACTGTTTCCTGTGCAAAGAATCAATATTTTCATAGAATACATGAATCTGATTATTACAGAATTAGATTAAACAAATATCCTGAAAGGATAATAAACAATGCGACTGTACCGAAAAAAATGCCGATAAGACGCCAGGTCATGACCTTCTTGAGTAATGTGGCTTCCGGCAAAGACAGACCGACAACTGCCATCATGAATGCAATGGCTGTTCCCATAGGAATACCCTTTGCAACAAATACCTGGATAACCGGTACAATACCGGCGGCATTGGCATACATCGGAACCGCAAAAATTACAGAAAGCGGCACAGCCAGCCAGTTGTCTTTTGAAAGGTAGGCTTCAAAAAATCCTTCCGGCACAAAACCGTGCATAAAGGCTCCGATACCGATACCTATCAGTATATATATCAGTACTCCTCTTACTATACGCCAGGCATCGCGGACGATAGACGGAAGCCGTTTGAAGAAAGAGATATGTTCTTTCTCCACTCGTCTGCCTGAGCAGAAGAGTCTGCCTGGATCTGGCGGACCCAGTCGCTCAGATAAGGTGACAGATTCATCTTTCCCAAAACAAATCCTCCGATCACTCCGAGCAGTATGCCGCTGATAACATATATAAGTGTCACTTTCAGTCCGAATGAACCGAGAAACATTGCCACAGCAACTTCGTTCACAAGCGGAGAAGTTATCAGAAATGCAAATGTAACTCCAAGTGGAATACCCCCTTTCACAAATCCGATAAACAACGGAATGGATGAACACGAACAGAACGGAGTGATGGCTCCGAATAAAGAAGCCAGTAAATACTGCAACCCATACATTTTATGAGTAACCAGATAATTACGCAGCCGTTCAATGGGGAAATAGGCGTTGATGATGCCCATCAGCACACTGATGAAAAACAGCAGAATAAGAATCTTGACAGTATCGTAAAAGAAGAAATTGACTGCTATTCCCAGTGAGGTCTCTACACTTAGTCCGAAGATGTCGTAAACCAGCCAGTCGGCAAATCGTTGTATCATATATTTACTATCAAATACCTAACAGTCTTTTCACATCACTTTCCGAAGGAACCTGCCCTTTCATCTTCACTTCACCGTCTACTACTACAGCAGGAGTGGTCATGATATTATAACTCATCATTTCCATAATATCGTCCACCTTTGTAAGCTTCACGTCTAAATTGTTCTCTTTTATTACCTTTTCTATCACCTGAAAGGTTGTTTTGCACTTGGCACAACCCGGTCCTAAAACTTTTACTTCCATTGTTCTAAATGTTTTTTAAATGATTATTTATGATAAATACATGATATAGCAATAATACATGCCAATAATGACAAAAAGCACTCCTACCACCAGATTCAGCCATCTCTGTATGACCTGCATCTTTCCGTAAAAAGTACCCAGACGCTGCACACTGAACGCCAGTACCCATGCTACAAGCAGTACCGGAATAGCAGTTGCTACAGCAAAAACCACAGGCAAAACATAGCCGGCAGTTGCAGTAGCCGACATCGGAATCAGCATTCCAAAGTAAAACACCCCACTGGTAGGACAAAAGGCAAGAGCAAACAGAATGCCTATCAACAAAGCACCCCACCCTCCTTTTTGGCCAAGCCTTCGGCATTTCCACTAAACCCAAACTGAGGAAGGTTCAGTCTGCTTCCGAAAAGCATGAACAGTCCGATGAGCAACAACAGCGGTCCTAACAGCCATTCACCGTATGTACCTATTGTCTTTTGAATCCCGAACATGCTGGATCCCTCCTTCAGTACAGTAATCAATATAGTTCCCAGTAAGGTATAGGCAACAATACGCCCCAGCGTATAAAGCAAGCCGTTACGGAAAATCTGTCTGCGATTTTCAATATCTTTTCCGATAAAACCGATAGCAGCTATATTTGTTGCTAACGGACAAGGTGAAAGGGCTGTAAGCAGACCTAATAAAAAGGCTGTCAGCAGGGGTGTCGTACTATTATCCAATAATGTCTGTAGCCAGTCCATAATGAAATCAGTTTATCATTTCATTAATTTTATCCACTAATCCTTTCTTAAATTCTCCCGGAGATTTACGGGCATTCGAAAAAGCAAATTCAGTCATGTTTTCGGCTTTTTCCTGTCCGTTTTTATGACTGACAATATAAAGAGAAGACCATGTTACCTGATATTTCTCGCTATTGCCTCATTTTCCGGTTTCGAGATGTCTATAATTCTGAAACTCAATGTACCGTCTGCCAGTCTGTCTGCAAAAGCACTGTCAATTGCTGCCCTTGCATTTTTTTCGATTGCAATGCAGGTAGCACAGCGTTGCTTGCTGTGGAAACAAAGAACTTCTACACCATCTGGACGAACTGCCGTTTCTTTTTCTGCCGGCAAAACGGTTCCTTCAGTCTTGGATTTCATCCCGCAAGCAACAAAAACAAAGCATGCAGCTAATAAAAATAAAATCTTTTTCATATTTACATATACTTAAAGTTAGTCTTTCGTAGAATAACGAACAATAAAATAGAAAAAAAAGAGCCGGCTTAGCCGCAACAGCTCTCTTTCTTGCACACCTGTTGTCCGAAGAAACCGGCAAACATTTTCTGCGCCAGTGCCCAGTTCTCCTTATTAATGCAATATTTCACTTTAGGAGCCTCTATTTCTCCTTGAATCAGACCTGCTTCTTTCAGCTCCTTGAGATGTTGTGAAACTGTAGCTTTTGCTATAGGCAGTTCTTCGTGAATATCACCAAAAAACAGGTTTCTTGGCGGAGCAGAAACTGCAAGATGGCCATACGCGCAGGATGTCCCATCGCTTTGGCAAAACGGGCTATCTGTTCTTGTTCGTCTGTATATTTCTTATCAGCCATAGAATATTTATTATTTGTTGTTCGCAAAACTACGAATAAAATAATTATCCTGCAAATTCTTTCTGAATTTTAACTGTAGGGATATTGCACAACGAGTGCTTTACCATTATACTTCTTCCCTCGCATACATGCAGTAAAGAGCATAAAAGTAAACAATAAAATATAGTTTGAAATAAGATATGACTTCCAGAATGAGAAGCCAGAGAAAAGAAAATCAACGGAAGGTTATCCACTTGTTGCTCATGAAGTTGATTGCACCGTACACAAAAAGTCCAAGGAACTGAGCAAGATATTCATTACACCCGCAAATTTCGACAAGAAACAAAAGAAACAGGAACTGCGCTGCATACGCTACCGCAAAAGCACAGGCAAAAAACAAGATTTCATGCCAGATGGTATTCTTTTTCCGATCGGCATCAAAAGGGAAAATCCAGAATTTACACCATATAAAGTTATGAATCTGCGCCACTACATAAGCCACTACATTGGCTATCATGTAATGTTCACCCTCTATATGCATGAGCAATCCTACAATCAGTGCAGTTATCAGGGCGTTCAATGTACCTACTATGGCAAAACGTAGAATACGGACAGACTCTCTCATCAAAAATAATCGGGAAAAGGCATAAAAAGATTTCGAGGCAAAGCAAGTACAGTCTCGCGACTATCTTGCCTTGCTCGAAATTATAATATCTGAAAATAACTTTATTTTATTCTTTTATTTCAACTTTCAAGTTAAGCTCGTCGAGCTGTTTCTGATCGAGATAACCCGGTGCATCCAACATGACATCGCGTCCGGAATTGTTTTCGGGAAAGCAATACAGTCGCGGATAGAATCGAGTCCGGCAAACAGCGAAACCCAACGATCGAGTCCGTATGCCAAACCACCGTGAGGAGGCGCACCAAACTTGAAGGCGTTCATCAGGAAGCCAAACTGTTCCTGAGCCTTTTCGGGAGTGAATCCCAAAATCTCAAACATCTTGGCCTGAAGCTGTGAATCGTGAATACGGATAGAACCACCACCTACTTCTACTCCATTTACTACCATATCGTAAGCGTCTGCACGGACAGCAGCCGGATTAGTATCAAGCAACGGAATATCTTCGTCCTTCGGATGAGTGAACGGATGGTGCATTGCCATCAATCGGCCTTCTTCTTCGCTCCATTCGAACATCGGGAAGTCTACTACCCACAAGCAAGCAAACTGGTTTTTGTCGCGCAAGCCCAGCTGGTTACCCATTTCCAGACGAAGTTCGCACAACTGCTTGCGAGTCTTCATGGCGTCATCACCGCTCAAAATCAGAATCAGGTCACCCGGTTTAGCACCGAAAGCTTCCTTCATCTGCTGAAGCACTTCCTGACTGTAGAACTTGTCAACGCTTGATTTCACATTACCGTCGGCTTCCACACGTGCATAAACCAATCCTTTCGCACCAATCTGCGGACGTTTTACAAATTCTGTCAGCTGATCGAGCTGCTTACGTGTATAGTGCGCTGCACCTTCGGCACAAATACCGCCGATATAAGCTGCATTATCGAATACAGAGAAACCGTAACCTTTCAGAATATCCATCAGTTCGACAAACTTCATACCGAAACGCAAATCGGGCTTGTCGCTACCATAGTATTTCATGGCATCAGCCATGGCATGCGGATAAACGGTTCTGTCAGTTCCACGCCACGCAATTCTTTAAACAAATGCTTAGCCATACCCTCGAACATCTGGATAATGTCTTCCTGTTCTACGAAACTCATTTCACAGTCAATCTGTGTAAACTCAGGCTGACGGTCGGCACGAAGGTCTTCATCGCGGAAGCATTTTACAATCTGGAAATAACGGTCGAAACCAGAAACCATAAGTAACTGTTTCAGTGTTTGAGGCGACTGTGGAAGTGCATAGAACTGTCCCGGTTCATACGAGAAGGAACAACGAAATCGCGTGCACCTTCAGGAGTAGAACCAATCAGCATCGGAGTTTCTACTTCGAGGAATCCCTTGCTGTCGAGATAACGGCGTACTTCCATCGTCATACGATGACGCAGTTCCAGATTTTTACGAACTGCCGTACGGCGCAAATCAAGGTAACGGTATTTCATACGGAGGTCATCGCCACCGTCAGTATTGTCTTCGATTGTAAACGGAGGAGTCAGTGCAGTATTCAGCACATTCAGTTCTGAAACAATGATTTCAATATCTCCTGTCGGAAGATTGGCATTCTTGCTTGAGCGTTCGCTAACCTGGCCTTTCACCTGTATGACAAACTCACGGCCCAAATGATTGGCACGTTCGCACAATTCTGCATTCACATCTGTATTGAACACCAACTGAGTGATGCCATAACGGTCGCGGAGATCAACAAATGTCATTCCGCCCATTTTACGTGTACGCTGTACCCATCCGGCAAGTGTCACGTTTTTACCTGCATCGGCAAGTCTTAACTCGCCGCATGTATACGTTCTGAACATATCTTTTTCTATTTATAGACACTTATAATTTGTGACAAAGGTAGCACATGTTTTTGATTTATGCAATAAATTTGCGCCTGCAAAAGAGGGAAAGGCTGTATGGCCCTTACAAATTAGCAGTAAAAATGAATTTACATTATAACAGAGCAAACGATTTAACCCAAGGCAGCATCATGGGAACGATGTTGCGCTTTGCCGTTCCGATGATTCTGGGCAATCTGCTGCAGCAGTGCTACAACATAGCCGACACACTGATAGTAGGTCATTATCTGGGGGCAGATGCACTGGCTGCCGTAGGATCGGCTTATACGCTTATGGTATTTATCACATCGGTGTTTATCGGTCTGTGCATGGGCAGCGGCGCTGTCTTTTCGATACAATACGGAGCTAAAGATTATGAAGGTATGAAACAAAGTCTGGTTTCATCGCTGGTGCTGACAGGAGGTGTCACACTGGTGTTGAACATAATTGCACTGGCTGGTATCCATCCTATCATCCGCCTGCTTCAGACTCCCGCAGAAATAGAAGGCTGATGTTCGACTATCTGTTCATCATATTCCTGGGCATAGCAAGTACATTCATTTATAATTATTACGCATACCTGCTGCGCGCACTGGGTAATTCAATAGTACCTCTCTATTTTCTGGCAGTTTCTGTAGTATTGAATATTGTGCTCGACTTACTTTTTATTCCGATATTTCATTGGGGAGTATCAGGAGCAGCAGCGGCTACTGTCATTTCGCAAACCATAGCAGCGGCAGGACTTTGTATCTATGCATTGTATCGTTTTCCGATATTCAGACTGAAGCGTAACCAAATCCGCCTGCACCGGAAATCGGTAAAAGAAATTGCTACTTATTCGTCGCTGACGTGTATGCAACAATCCGTTATGAATTTCGGTATTCTGATGGTACAGGGACTGGTTAACAGCTTCGGGACAAGCGTCATGGCAGCTCTTGCTGTTGCGGTAAAAATTGATTCGCTTGCCTACATGCCGGTACAGGATTTCGGAAATGCCTTTTCTACATTTGTAGCACAGAACTTCGGTGCCGGACAAAAAGAACGTATCAGGCAAGGCATCCGCAGTGCTGTCAGTGTTACTACGTGGTTTTGCCTGATAATCTCGGCAGTGGTGTTCATCTTTGCCCGCCCGCTGATGCAGTTCTTTATCGATAACACGGAAACTGAAATTATCAATATCGGAGTCGAATATCTGCGGGTAGAAGGCAGCTTCTATGTAGGTATAGGTTATCTGTTTCTTTTATACGGGTTTTACCGGGCTGTACGCATGCCGGGCATGTCGGTTGTACTGACTGTTTTTCACTGGGTACACGTGTCGTTTCTGGCATATGCACTGGCAGCAATACCAGCCATAGGTGTTCACGGCATCTGGTGGTCGATTCCTGTGGGATGGATATTAGCCGACTGCTTTGGTGCATGGTATTACCATAAAGTTGTCAGGCACGGTCTTTGGAGTTCAGGATATGGCTCTGTGCAAGATACTCGGGAGCAGCGGCATAGATATACATCACACTTCCTCCTTTGATGGTATCGATAAGCGGCCGGGAAAGTTTTTGCGGAACGGCAGGACATCCGAAACTTCTTCCTAGCCTCCCCCCTGCACGAATGACGGAAGGATCGGCATAAGCAGCTCCATGTACTACGATGGCACGTTCGCGGGCGCGATCGTTTATACCTTTCTCCAGTCCGTCGAGTATCAACGAATAACCGTTCTTTCCCTGATAAGTAGAAGCCGTAAGATAGAATCCCAATGAACTTTTGTACGAGCCATATTCATTGGAGAAAGACGTTGCATATACTCCTCCGCTATTCTTTCCATGAGCTACTACCGAAGAAAAAAGCATTTTCTTTTCTTTCATATCAAATACATACAGGCGCTTTTCGGTAGAAGGTTTGGAAAAATCTATCAGAGTCAGTATTTCTTTTTTGCGCTGAGCAATCCGGTAATATCCTGTTACCGCCTGACGAAAAGCAGTGTAATTCACTTCACCCTCCAATTGCATTTCTCTAAAAAGTTCAGCACACCGGTCGGGTTTTGCCATACTTTTAACTTCAGGTACGGCAGATGCTCCCTCACCCAGTCCGGTAAAGGAATACAAAAAAGAAACAAACAGGAAAAATACAGTTAATGATATACGCAGCATGGTCTTTCTTAAAAATAACGGCTGCAAAATTACTCATTTTATCTGTAACTATTTATTATCAGATAGTTAAAAGCAACAAGTTTTATTATTTATTACACTCTATTACGACTTATCAGCGTAGCTTCGGCAGGCATATTGTCGAATATAAACTTGGAATGTGAAGTAGCATTACGCACACACATGTGCGAACGGGGAATGGTTCCCAGCGACCAGCTGTATTCTATCATTTCTGTACGGGGTACATTAACGGGTACTCCATGTATATATGCCCCGTTGGTAAACCGTGAGGCATAAGGAGCATATCCGCCCGTAGCTGAACCTCCGTCTTTCAGGAACACCATTTTTGTTTTCTTTTCCTGAAGCAGAAACATTCCCAATGGCGTTTCCTGAGCATAAGGCGGACGATGCACGCCTGTAGTAGCCGGATTCATGCTTCGTATCACCCACTCACCTTCTGACAGACGTTCTAAAGTTGCTATATTCTGATCGCCCCGGTCGACAAAAACGACATGGTGAAAAACAGTGCTGTCGGGCAAGACACGAAGATAGCGCGGCGGTACAAGATATTCTTCATCTTCCACCACCGGAGCTATACGCAGGAAACTGCCAGCCTTTCCACGGAGATATGCCAGCGAGCCGTCACGTCCATAACGTTCCGGGACAGAAGAATCTGTCGTTAGATACAGGGGAACAGACTGATATCGCTCCACGCCAAGCGTATCGGCAACCCGTCCATAAGCATTGCGTATATAACGTCGTACCAAAGGAGCCTCACTGTTTAGGTTTTTATAGTTTCGCAACACTACCCATTGTGACGTATCACGATGCATGTTTTCGATAAAGGCAAGACACTTCCGTATCGTTTCCCATTTGAAACTGCGTACGGTATCACCATAAGGATAAGTATCCTCAAGTGTATATTTATCGTAGAGCAAATCCTTGGTCAGATTGATATCAGCCGCAACGAGAAGTTCCGGAGTATGAGCGGAAGAACCGGAAGAAGAAGACTGTCGGGAGTTAGTTCTGTTTCTTCTGACAGACGGGGCATACCGGTTTGTTGTTCGCCGCAGGCAAATAATAACAAGCAAACGGTCAACAGCAATATGGAGAAGCCCTTTTTCATAGCAAGGAGGTTAATGTTCATTGTAAAAGTAATAAAAAAATTTCAAAAAAAGAATCTTTTATCTAATAAACAAACCACTTTGCCTGTTTGTTGCAATTCCTTAAAAAAACACTCCGGAGCAAACGGAAAAACATCCATTTTTCCCATCTGCTCCGGAGTACCCAGAATAGTTACAAATATGACCTTATCCCATTTTTCCTGTCAGATAAGCACGTGTACGCTCGTCTGTCGGGTTATCAAACATCTTGTCTGTACGGTCATACTCTATCAGTTCACCCATATACATAAACATCGAATAGTCGGATATACGCATAGCCTGCGACATGTTGTGGGTAACGATCAAGATAGTAACATCTTTCTTCAGACCGTCCATCAGTTCTTCTATATACTTGGTTGCAATAGGGTCCAAGGCAGAAGTAGGTTCGTCCATCAGCAGCACATCCGGTTTCAACGCAAGCGAACGGGCGATACACAAAGCTGCTGCTGCCCTCCTGAAAGGAATGTACCACGTTTGGTAAGTGAATCTTTCACTTCATCCCACAGAGCAACACTACGCAAATTACGCTCTACGATTTCATCTTTTTCCGATTTGGAAAGGCGGATTCCATTCAATAAATAGCCAGCCAGTACATTATCGTAAATATTCATGGTCGGAAACGGATTCGGACGCTGAAATACCATACCGATACGGCGACGTTCTTCCATCGGTTGCATCTGAAGCACGTTTTCGCCATTCAACAGAATTTCACCTGTCACACGAATATTTTTATAGAGTTCGTGCATACGGTTTACGGCACGCAGTAAAGTACTCTTTCCACAACCCGAAGGTCCCATGATAGCCGTAATTGTATTTTTCTGAATGTCTGCCGACACATGCTTCACAGCCATCGTACTGGATGTATATGAAATACAGACATCCTTTATTTGTAATATCGGTTCTTTTATATTTTCCATTTCTTTGCGATTCGTTTTGCTAATAAGTTCAGACATAGTACAAAAGTAAGCAGGAACAGTGAGGCTCCCCAAATCAGGCTCTGCAAATTAGGGTCATTGAAGAATTCCCAGATAAGCAAGGGAACGGCCGACATCGGCTTAGTCATATTCCAACTGATAGCAGCTCCTCCCAGTGCAGTAAACATCAGCGGAGCTGTTTCACCTACTACACGCGATATAGCCAGCAAGATACCTGTAAAGATACTTCCCAAAGCAGAAGGCAGCATTACCTGCAGCATAACACGCCAGTAACTACCTCCCAGCGCCAGTCCGGCCTCTTTCAATGTCTCCGGCAGCACTTTCATTGTTTCTTCTGTAGAACGGATGATAAGAGGCAGCATCATAATGAACAGTGCCACGCTTCCGGCTATAGCCGAATAGCCCTTCATCGGCACTACCACCCAGATATATGTAATAATACCGATAATGATAGAAGGAGTACCCTGAAGCAAGTCTGTAAGGTAACTGACAATCGTTGCAAACCAGTTTTTCCGATATTCAGACAAACAGATTCCACAGAACACACCCACTGGTATAGCAACTACGGCAGCAAGCATCAACATCAGGAAAGTACCACAATTCCATTGGCAATACCACCCGGAATATCCTGCCCCGCCGAAACAGCCTGCATCGCCTTATATGCATTGGGAGTTGCCTCGGTAATGAATGACCATCCCAACTGTTTCCATCCTTTTATCAGCACTTCTCCCAAAATAGCAAGCAAAGGGATCGCTGTCAGTCCGGATAGCACACACACCAGCACATAAAGCAACCGATTCTTGAATATACGGATTCGAATGTTATTATCACGTACCATTTATACAAATTCTATTTTATAGATTACACATGTCTTGCCTTGCGTATCAATATTTTTCCAATCATATTGATAACAGCTGTTATAAGGAACAATAACAAACCGATGGCAATCAATGACGAAAGTTTCAGTCCGTCGGCTTCACCAAACTGATTGGCTATGATACTAGCCATCGTGTTACCTGTAGTACGCAAGGTCTCAGGCATCTGATTGGTGTTACCAATCAGCATTGTAACTGTCATCGTTTCTCCCAAAGCACGTCCGATAGCCAAAATATAAGCGGAAAAGATACCCGATCCTGCCATAGGGAAAACCACTCTCCGGATAACTTCTGCACGGGTTGCTCCCATAGCATATGCTCCTTCTTTCAAATCGGAAGGAACCATTTTGATAAACTCCGAACTCAGAGAAGCTGCATAAGGCACAATCATAATAGCCAACACAAAAGCCGCAGTAAGGATTCCCGAACCTTGCGGAGAAAGGTTTAAATGCATGAATACGTTACGCAATACATAAAATCCCCACAAGCCATAAATAATAGAAGGAATACCAGCCAGCAGATCGGTAACGGTTCCCAGCACTGCTGCAATTTTCTTTCCACGGAAATACTCACCTGTAAACAAGGCAACCGGCAAAGAGAACGGAATACACATCAGCAGAGCAAGAATTGTAGTAAGCAATGTTCCGGTAATGAACGGAAGTGCTCCGTAGCTTCTTTTCCTGCCGTCGTTACCCAGTCGTCGGAGAAGATAAAATTCCAGAAACCAAAATGTTCGAACGCTCCGGAGGCATCGGCAGTGAGGGAATATACGATTCCCCCACCGATGATAGGAATAACAACAGCCGACAGAATAAGTAAAACTCTAAAAATTTTGTCTTGCATAAAATATCAGCTTTGCAGTAATAATCTATTATTTCAGAATCGGCTGTCCCTGATAAGTAACAGTCTTAAGGTTTGCCAGACTTTGTTCAACAGCTTTCTTAGGCAGCGGAGCATAGTGTACGGTAGCAGTAGTCTGCTGTACGCTGTCGCTTAACATATATTGCATCAAATCCAATGTAGCTTTAGCCTGTGCTTCCGAACGGTCTGAATAATTCTGTTCCTTGTAAATCAGCAACCAGGTAAAACAGCTGATAGGATAAGCTCCTGCTGCATCGGCATTGGTTATAGAACAACGAGTGTCCTGAGGAATATCACCGGCAGCAGCCGAGATACTTTCTGTAGACGGAGTGATCAGCTCACCACGCTGGTTCTTTACAGCTGCATAAGGAATTTTCTGTGCGAAAGCATATTCAGAACCAATATATCCCAATGAATACGGAGTCTGTGCAATGATACCAGCTACACCCGGATTACCTTTTGCAGCCTGTCCGACAGGGAAATCCACTGTCTTACCTGAACCGAAAGTATTTTTCCAGCTTTCGCTGACTTTAGACAAATAATCGGTAAATACAAATGTTGTACCGCTACCATCCGAACGATATGCAAGAATTATCTTCTTTGCAGGCAATTTCACATCCGGATTCAGTTCCTGCAAACGTGCATCATTCCAGTCTGTTATCTTTCCAGCATAAATATCAGCAATAACATCACCCGACAAGTTCAATTTAACTACATCCGGTAAATTGTAGGCCAATACCACAGCTCCCATACATGTCGGGATGTGTACTACAGGTTCCATTTCTGACATTTCCTTATCGCTCAAGAAAGCATCACTTCCGGCAAAGTCTACGATACCATCTTTCAGGTTACGTACTCCACCACCACTACCAATGCCACCATAAGAAACTTTATTATCGTGTGTAGCACCATATCCTTCAAAGCTCATGTTATAGAAAGGTAATGGGAAAGTTGCTCCCGCACCAGTTAATTCTACAGATTCAGTTGATGATTTTTGTCCACCACATGCAGTAACGGCAATAGCCATTATACCTGCCACCAAAGGCAAATAATGTTTTTTCATTGTTTATTAATTTAATAAATTGAATTTTCTTATATTCCTAAAATCCGCAAGCAATCTCAATGGCAATCTCAATTGCAGTAAAGAGCTTGAACACTATGCATCATGATAGTATGAGCGTGAATTTTGTCCGATTTGTGCATACCTTCCCCT
>ENA-OQAN01000777-OQAN01000777.1-human-gut-metagenome-genome-assembly--contig:-NODE-777-length-15715-cov-2.249936_pt1 | contig 15715 bp, 14 predicted proteins | sample MGYA00242735_ERZ504527 | MGnify/ENA primary metagenome ERZ504527 (study PRJEB26092, sample SAMD00036230) | human gut metagenome | host: Homo sapiens | study: EMG produced TPA metagenomics assembly of... | reverse complement strand
GGCAAGACCTTCTTTTATAGTTGGGGCGTATGTCAGAAAGATTCTTTATGGGATGATATAGCCAAAAATCTTTAATAAGAAATATTCTACCTTTTCTTTCCTTATAGAAGGGGATACGAAAATAGTGGCTTCGAAAACGGAATTGATAAATTTGTTTGAAGAGAATCATGGCGTGGTAGGAAATCTTTGTTTGATAACAGGGAGATATTCAAAAGTTGTAGAGATTACAACTGCTACAAAGATACTTGGAAGCCAAGAAACAGCCAAACTGGTTGCATTTCAAGTTAATTCCGGGTATGATTCGTATGGGAAATCTAAAGGATACAATGCTCCAATATCAGAAGAAGCTGAATTTGCATATACAACCGCATTGAATCATTTGCTGCGTTCGGATTCTCACAATAAGTTTATGGTGGGCTCACGTACTTATCTTTCTGGGCTTCCTCCAATAGCGAGGCTTCAAAAGAGTCCGAGAATAGTTTATTTTCTTTGTTGGGGCGGATTGAAGAAGAAAATGACGACCCAAACAGGCGTATAAAGTTAGTATATGATACTTTCCAGTCTATCTATAACGGAAAATTATCGGCAAACGATGATGACAAATTCTTCATTTTGGGTTTGGCTCCTAATTCGGCAAGAATTGCGGTAGTATATTGGAATGAGATGCCTTTGCGTGAGTTTGCAGGTTGATAAGTAAGCATTTTACAGATATGGAGATGGTGGACACTCGCAAAGATAAGAAGCCGTACTTGGGACTGCATTCCATTCTTGGAAATGTTACTCTTGGAGGAAAGTCAAGTGATGCGACTCCCAACCTTCCTGATGCTGTGGTGAGAAGCATATTTCAAGGGTTGCCGTATCCGGCTTCTCTCTTTCAAGCATGTATTCGTCGCATACGTGCAGAACAATCCGTCAATATAGTGCGTGCTGCTATCATCAAGGCATATCTCAACAGACTAAACGAAAATAACAACCATAAAAAATTAGATGTTATGTTAGACAAAGAAAATCAAAATCAAGGGTATCTTTGTGGAAGCTATTTGCCGTACTTGACAAGATACAGGAGGATGCCAATGGTATTCATTCCATTCGAGAACGCTATATGAATGCTGCATCAGCAACTCCTTCCATGGTTTTTGCCACGGTGCTCAACCTTTCTACTCATCATATAGAGAAGTTGAATCCGGGTGGACAAGTGTTCTATGAGAAGCTGAAACAGGAAATTATATCCAAACTTGATGCAAAAGGATTTCCTCCACATCTTAACCTGCAAGATCAAGGACGGTTCTTTGTGGGATATTATCATCAACGTCAAGACCTTTTTATGAACAAGGAAAATAAAGAAATGGAATAATAATTTAAAAAATATAAAGTTATGTCAGAACTAAAGAATAGAATTGATTTCGTTTACATATTTGATGTAAAAGATGGTAACCCAAATGGTGATCCGGATGCGGGTAATCTACCACGTGTGGATGCCGAAACAGGTATGGGACTTGTTACGGATGTCTGTTTGAAACGCAAGGTTCGTAACTATGTACAAATAGCAAAAGGGCTTGTGAATGGCTTTGATATATTTATCAAAGAGAAGGCAGTCCTGAATACTTTGATTGATAATGCACATGATGATTCAGAAGTAAAAAATGCAAAGGACAAAATAGAAGCAGCACGTCGTTTTATGTGTAATAATTACTTCGATATCAGAACATTCGGCGCAGTTATGTCAACAGGTAAAAAATGCGGGTCAAGTTCGTGGCCCTATCCAGTTCACCTTTGCTCGTTCTATAGATCCAATTACTGTAGCGGAACATTCTATTACTCGTATGGCAGTAGCAACAGAGAAAGAAGCAGAAAAACAAGATGGTGGCAATCGTACAATGGGACGTAAAGCACCATTCCTTATGGCCTCTACGTCTGTCACGGCTTCATCTCCGCCAACTTGGCACAACAGACAGGATTTTCTGAAGAAGACCTTGAACTATTTTGGAACGCATTAAAGAATATGTTCGATGTGGATCGTTCGGCGGCACGTGGATTGATGAGTGCTCAAAAACTGATAGTCTTCAAGCATGACTCCATATTGGGTAATGCTCCCGCCAACAAGTTGTTTGAATTGGTAAAAGTGGAGAAAGTCTGCGATGGAGCACCACGCTCATTCATCGATTATTCAGTTACTATAGATAAGGAGAATGCTCCATCAAATGTAACTATTGAGGAACTGATATAATTCCATCGTATGTACAATGAAGACGATATGCTCATGTTGTCGGGGATTCAGCACTTTAGGTTCTGTCCCCGGCAATGGGCTTTGATACACATTGAGCAGCAATGGGACGATAATCGTCTCACCATCGAAGGACAGATTCTGCACAAGCATGTAGATGATCCGTTTTATAGACAGAAGTGTGGTGACCAGATAACATTGCGTGCGGTGAATATCGCTTCGCGTGAACTTGGACTCTATGGAATCTCTGATGCCATAGAGTTGCTTCCTTCCTCATCTCTTGAAAATACTATCTTGCATCCCAACTATCCGGGGCGATGGCAACCGGTTGCTGTGGAGTATAAGCATGGCAAACCGAAAAGAAACGAGGTGGATGAAGTGCAGTTGGCAGCACAAATCATGTGCATAGAAGAAATGTATGCTATCCATATACCATACGGCGCTTTCTTTTATGGGGAGCTTCGCCATCGGGTTAATGTGGATATAACGGAGGAACTGCGAGATATAGTCAGACAATGTGCCCGGGATATGCACGATATATTTAGTAAAGCGGTTATCCCGAAGGCTGGATATGGGAAACATTGTGACAAGTGCTCGCTGAAAGATATTTGCATGCCGGAAATGGTAAATAATTGTACTTCGGTAGATAATTACCTTACTAAAAATCTGTATCTATGAGAAAACTATTGAATACTTTGTATGTGACGACACCGGAAGCGTATCTTAGTAAGGACGGGCTGAATGTCGTTATATCTGTTCAGCAGGAGGAGGTGTTTCGTATTCCTGTCATAAATATAGAAGGCATCGTTACGTTCGGATATATGGGCGCAAGTCCCGGTGTGATGAAATTGTGTAGTGACAATGGTATATCACTCACATTTCTTTCTCCACAAGGCAGATTCATCAGCAGGGTTCAAGGTGCTACGAAAGGAAATGTTCTGTTACGCAAAAAGCAGTACCAATTGTCGGACGATGCATCTTGGTCGTTGCATGTGGTTCGGTTGATGATTGGTGGTAAGATTCAAAACTATCGCAATATATTGAGGAGATATATTCGTGATTATGGTGAGAATGAAGACATTAATAGGGCGGTGCAAGTATTGGAACGTGCCAAACGTGATGCTTTGAAGGCTCAAGATAAGACGGAATTAATTGGTTATGAGGGGATGGCTTCGAATGCCTATTTTGAGGTATTGCCAATCTTGATACTTAATCAGAAGACTGATTTCCCATTTCATGGTCGCAATCGTCGTCCTCCCAAGGATGCGGTGAATGCCATGTTGTCTTTTGCATATACCTTGATTGCCAATGATGTTGCGGCCGCTCTCGAAACTGTTGGCCTTGATCCATACGTCGGGTTTCTCCATACACTCCGTCCAGGGCGCACGTCGTTGGCTTTAGATATGATGGAAGAGTTACGTGCTTACCTTGGCGACCGTTTTATTTTGTCGTTGATTAATAAAAGACAGATTTCAGTAAAAGACTTCTTGTTCCAAGGTGATAATGGGGTTGTTATGACAGATAAAGGGAAAAAGACTTTTATTACTGCATGGCAGGCAAGGAAAAGGGAAGTGATAATTCATCCTTATCTTAATGAAAAAGTTGAAATAGGGCTTCTGCCTTATGTGCAGGCTATGTTAATGGCAAGATATATCAGGCAGGATATTGACGATTATCCGGTATTTCTTATAAAATGATTTTTAATTATGTACATTCTTGTGACTTACGATGTGGATACTACAAGCAAAGAGGGGGCTCGCCGTTTACGATGTGTGGCCAAGGCATGTTTGGATTATGGACAGAGGGTGCAGAACTCAGTCTTTGAGTGTGTAGTGACGGAAGCGCAATATTCTCTTTTAAAAGGGAGAGTTTAGGGATATTATTGATATGTCTCTTGATAGTGTTCGTTTTTATATTCTTAGTAAAAATGAGAATAAGAGGGTAGAAGTAATAGGTGTTGAAACGGCTTATAAAGTTGAGGAGGCTCTTATAATATAATGCGAATGTGGTGTGTTACAAAAAAAGTAGTATCTTCGCATGTGTTAATAATCAGTAGATTAAATTATTTGTAGAGTATTTCTTCGTTATGAAGTTGAATAATAATGATGATTCGCATAACAGTGGATTAAACTTGCTGATTTATAATATGTTATTAGATATAGAGTCACACCCTACGTGGGTGTGTGGATTGAAACATAATCTTGTTTAATTAAATTACACCAATCATTGTCACACCCTACGTGGGTGTGTGGATTGAACTAGTCTTGCACGTTTATATCTCTTAGTTGTTCCATGTCACACCCTACGTGGGTGTGTGGATTGAAACATGGATGTGAATATATATAAACTGTATGAGAAGTCACACCCTACGGTGGGTGTGTGGATTGAAACTGGCCTTGGAACGTTTTGAATGATAAACCATTGTCACACCCTACGTGGTGTGTGGATTGAAACCTTAAGTCGTCCCGACTACCCTTCGGGCAGTATAAGTCACACCCTACGTGGGTGTGTGGATTGAAACTTTGATTACTTGTTTTACTTCTGCTTCCATAAAGTCACACCCTGCGTGGGAATATATGGATTGGAGCATTGTTCACTCGTCGGTCAAGTTTATGGAAGAACTGTAAGCATTCGGCCTCTTATGTATTTCTCTCCAGGCTTTTGATTTTGTTATGACTGGAAAAAACACGTACAAGCCCGAATGCTTATCTTTTGTCTGTTTTCTTTTGTTGTTTCACCTAGGTGACAATACATTGGCACCTAAGTGGAGAGGCGTAGTCACCCAAGTGATACGATTGCTTCACCTTGGTGAAACTATAAATTCAACTAAGTGTTTGCACGATAAGGCCTTGTAAATGAAGTAAATGGATGAACCATCATGTAGGACACATCAAGAAGGAAAATCTATGAGCCTTCAGAAACAATGGTAAAAATCCACATACATACCAGTAAGGGGAATTACGGATCCTTTACACCACAAACCGTTGAAAATAAATGGTTTGTGGTGATAGAAACAAAAAAAGAACAGATGTCTTTTTAATACGCTATCTTATCCAATATCCCGTTCAAGTGTGCAATAGCCACTCCATAATTAGTCATGGGAATCTGTTGCTTACGGGCATTATCAATCCGGTTTAGTACATATTTGCGATTGAACATGCAGGCTCCGCAATGAATGATTAAGTGATAGGGTGTCAAATCCTCCGGAAAGTCTGTACCTGCAACGATATCTATTTGTAGCTCTTCGCCTATCTTTTTACGCAACATACGTGGAAGCTTTACTCTGCCTATGTCCTCGGTGGCAGGGGCATGAGTGCAGGCTTCCGCTATCAGTACCCGTGACTGTGGGGTGAGGCAGTCTATGGCTGAGGCTCCTTCTATATAATAATGTATATCTCCCTTATATCCTGCCATCAGGACAGAGAAAGAGGTGAGAAGGCTATCTGCCGGCTTTTGTTCATAAACGGTATGAAAAACCTGGGAGTCGGTTATAATCAGTTTCGGAGGGCGGGACAGAGCCTGCAAGGTGGAAGCTATTTGGTCTGTTGTACAACTCATCACCAGACATTTCTTGTCCAATAATTCGCGCATCGTCTGTACCTGTGGAAGGATGAGACGGCCTTTGGGAGCCTGTATATCTTGCGGCATGACTAAGAGCACTAAATCTCCTTCTTTAACCAGATTTCCGGTAATGGTTTGTTGCCCGAAATCTGCCGGTAACTTTTCCAGAATCGCCTGATGTATCTTCTTTATACCTGTTCTTTCCTTTGCGCTGATAACGAGAGGCTTTTGACCGCAATCTTTTTCTATACGGAGTAGGGTGGATGCTATGTCTTTTCGTATGTCAGCCTTGTTCAGTAGCAAGATGACAGGGATGTTTTTTTCCTCCAATTGCTTCATCCACTTCTTTTCCTCTTCATGGGCTTCGTCTTCACAAAGAAGTAAGGCTATGTCTGTTCGTTCGATGGCTTTCAGCGTGCGGATGATGCGCATTTCTCCTAATTCTCCTTCATCGTCAAATCCCGGCGTGTCGATAAAGAGACAAGCCGATTCCTTGAATCTCCATGGCTTTGCTCACGGTGTCTGTCGTGGTACCGGGATATCCGATACAAGGGCAGTATCCTGTCCGGTCAAGGCATTGATTAAAGAGGACTTGCCACTGTTGCGCCGCCCGAAGAGGGCGACGTGCAGGCGGTTGGCAGATGGGGTGTTGTTTAAACTCATATTTGGTTACTTTATCAGTCTGGAAACATCGCCCGGCGCGTGGGCCGGATTAGAATCTGAAATCTCGTTTCCCTTCTTCTATCTTTTTCAGGTTACAGGTTGCTATTTCTTTTATTTTCGGGTTGGGAATGTGTTCCAATTCTTTTTTTATCAATTGGATTCCCTTGGCTCGTGTATCCGCTGTCGCATAATCTTCCAGATACTCTTTCAGTGTCATCAATGCATTGGGTGCACAACAATTAGCAATTTGTCCCGATTTGACTAATGACATAAAGCGGTCACCTGTACGTCCTTCTCGGTAACAAGCTGTACAGAAACTGGGAATGTGCCTAAATCGAGCAACCAGTTCACTACTTCATCCAAGGTACGGGTATCGCTGATATCGAATTGTGCCGAGTTTTCTTCCGGTGTTTCCGGAATGGCATAACCGCCTACGCTGGTCCGGGAACCGCCGCTGATTTGTGAAATTCCCAGATTCAAGACCTTACGTCGGGTTGCAGCCGATTCCCTTGTAGAGATAATCATGCCTGTATAAGGAACAGCAATACGGATTACTGCCACAATCTTACAGAATATCTCGTCCGAGATGGCGTCCGGAAAGTCTTGCGTGGCGATATCATCTGCCGGACAAATACGAGGAACGCTGATGGTATGCGGACCTACTCCGAAAGTGGCTTCCAGATGTTCGGCATGCATCAATAATCCTACAAAGTCATAGCGGTAGGTATTCAGCCCGAATAAAACACCTAGTCCTACATCGTCAATTCCCGCTTCCATGGCACGGTCCATCGCTTCGGTATGATAAGCATATTTGCTTTTCGGACCGGTAGGATGCAGGCTTCGTAATTTTCTTTATGATAAGTTTCCTGAAACAAAATATAAGTGCCGATACCTGCGTCTTTCAGTTTGCGATAGTTTTCTACGGTGGTGGCGGCTATGTTGACATTGACCCGTCGGATGGCTCCGTTTTTATGCTTGATGCTATAAATGGTCCGGATGGATTCCAATATATATTCTATAGGGTTCCGTAGCGGGTCTTCTCCTGCTTCCAGTGCCAGACGTTTGTGTCCCATATCCTGCAAGGCAATTACTTCCTTACGAATTTCTTCTTGTGTCAGTTTCTTGCGTGCTATGGTCTTGTTCTTCAAATGATAAGGACAGTAAACACATCCGTTCACACAATAATTGGAAAGGTACAGGGGGGCGAACATCACAATACGGTTACCGTAAAACTTATGTTTGATTTCCTGTGCCAGATGGAAGATACGTTCTATCAAATCCGGTTGGTCACATTCCAATAGTAACGCTGCCTCACGATGAGATAGTCCTTTGCATCGGGCGGCTTTGTCAATCAGTTGCTCTATCAGAGCACGATTACTTTTGTTGCTGCGGGCATACTCCAGTGTTTCCAGTATTTCCTGGTGGTCAATGAATTCTTCCGCTATTTTAGAATCTGCTTTATACATATTTATTAGTGGTTAGTGATTATAATCACCTTTATCTGTTGATATCCGGTAACCGATTGTTTCCAGTCGTTTGTGCCAAGTTTCGTAGACCTTCGGCGGCTTCGGCGCCGAAAGCTGCTTTGTTGTCATACAAAGCATATTTTTCTCTTTGCTCCCGAGGGAGAGATTGGGCATCACTACATTAGCTCCTGCCAATATCCCTTTTTCCCGTCCGTCCGGTGACAAGGTGGCAAGGGCGGTGGTCGATGGAATCAGGCGGACGGGTGCATCAACCGGAAAAGGGATAATAGCTTGAGAGTCATTTCCACACTTCCGGCCGGTTCCATTCCGAATGGTGTTTCATGGTGGGGGATAAAAGGACCTATACCAATCATCTGGGGATGGAACTGTTCTATGAACAACAGGTCTTCTACCAGATGGGGCAGAGTTTGTCCCGGACTACCTACCATGATTCCTGTTCCGGTTTGATATCCTATTTCTTTCAGCCATTGTAAACATTGGAGGCGATGCTTTAGTGACATTTCTTCAGGATGGAGTTTCCGGTAATGCTGTTCGTTATGTGTTTCGTGCCGAAGCAGGTATCGGTTCGCTCCTGCCCGGAAAAAACGCTCGTATGCTTCCCGTGATTTCTCTCCTAACGAAAGGGTGATGGCACAATCGGAGAACTCATTGCGGATGGCGGCTACGGTTGCTTCTATCCACTTGTCTGTCAAGGCAGGGTCTTCGCCGCCTTGCATTACGAAGGTACGGAACCCGAGTGCGTATCCTTCACGGCAACATTCCAAAATGGTTTCGCGCTTTAATGCGTAGCGGGCCACAGCAGGATTTCCTTTTCTTATTCCGCAATAATAGCAATTGTTACGACATCGGTTGCCCACTTCGATAAGCCCACGGATAAAGATGGCATTCCCGAAATGCGCTAAAGTAACCTCTTGGGCCTGTTGTTGGAGATACATTAAAGTATCAGCGTCCTGACAGGTGAGGAGAATAGCATATTCTTCGCCGGTCAAGCTATGTTTATGGCGCAATTTATCAATCAGTTGCTTCATTCGTACTTTTTTATTAATGGAAAACCTGAAAAACTCACCAGCTACTGTAGGGGCGGCCTCCATGCGTTTGCCTAGTGGCACACAATGAACTTTATACATTCGAAGGTGTGTCAAAATGATAGATTGTTTTCATTTTGACACACTTCCCTATGGTGAAGGATTGCGAATAACGTCTTTCCGCTAAGGCAGTTTTCTACTTTTAATACGTCTTTTCCTGTTTAGCCAGTTCTTGTACCAACTGACGTTTCCCGTTACTGCCGCTATGAGTACTGGGTCCTGTGATACACCCTCCCTCGCAGGCCATCACTTCGATGAACTGTCCGGGAGCTTTTCCCGATTTTGCGTATGCACGTAATGTTCCGATATTCTTCTTGTTTAAATCGGATACCTGTATGGCATTGATTTTGTCCGCTTCCATTTTCAAGAATGCCTTTACGGCTCCCATCACGCCGCCAGCTTGTGCAAACCCATGCGCTTCGCGAACAGATGAGAATTCCATGGCGTATGGCTGTACAATCTCCAAGTTGACTTCGAAAGCATCGAAAATAGAAGAAACTTCCTCAAACGTCATCACAAAATCCACAGCTTCATCACGTTGAGCTTCTTTACGTTTGGCTACACATGGGCCTACGAATACGATCTTTGCATCAGGATACTTCTCTTTGGCTATACGTGCTGCATAATACATAGGCGAACCTGTGCCGGAAACGTATTTTTTCATATCGGGAATATACTTGTTCACCAGCTCGATGTACGATGGACAGCATGAAGTGGTCATGAATTTCTGTCCTTCCTCCAACTTCTCTATCAGTTCGTGTGCTTCGTGTTCTACGGTAGACATGGCGCCTTGTGCCACTTCAATTATATCGGTGAAACCGATTTGTCTGAATGCACCATATACCTGTTCGATAGTTGTGCTGAATTGCCCTAAAATAGATGGCGCGACAATGGCTACCACTTGTTCTCCTTTACGGATGCGTTGCAACACATCGAATGTCTGTGATATTTCAAAAATGGCCCCGAAAGGACAAGCATTCATACATTTACCGCAATAAATACATTTGTTCTCGTCGATATGCTCTATACCGTGTTCATCTTTGTTGATCGCTTTGACAGGACAAGATTCTTCGCAAGGAACAAGGAATATAAACGATTGCGTGATAAGGACAGCTTTTGTGGCAGATGCCGCAACTGATGCAGGTATCATGGTCGATCCATGCCTTGCCGGTGTCAGCATGTACATGTACGGCTCCTTTAGGACAATTGTACTGGCAACTGCGGGCGGTACATCCCCGGCATAAGTCGGTGATTTCGTAATTGATCTGTACGCAGGCCGAGCATGCTTCGTCTATAACACACATAATGTTGTCTTTGGGCTTTCCATTGTTTGCACGTTCTATAGCACGTGCGGCATATTCGGATAGTGGAGTGAGCTCATCGGTTTCGTCATCCATATCCAGCCCCAATAGAGGAAGGGATTTGTATTTCCATACAGCGCGTTCTTTGTGTACGCAGCAGCGCCCTGCATGTTTTGAACGTCGGGGGCTGAGTTCTAATGGCAGACGGTCTATTTTGTCTGTTGTCAGTTCTCCGTTTTTCCACAATTTTACAAGTTCTGTCAGCAATCTGTGGCGGACAATCATAATGTTGTTCGTAAATGCCATATAGTTAAAGGGGTTAGTTATTAGGTTTTGCAAAGATAGTGATAGTTTGTGTCCTATGGAAATATTAAAAAAAGAAAAATCACATTTTCCTCTTTTTATATTCAGATTTGTTCTGTCGCTGTGGAATGTAGCCGACTGGTTTATATATGAATCTTTATAGGTAAAAATAATAAATTTCGTAAAAGCAACTGATAATGGCAGGGGAAGAGGAAACCATTTTAGTGAAAGATATGTTATAGCTGTGCCAATTTGGCAGAATAAAACTGTCAATTTCTCCTTTTTCATGTTTGGCACGTTTTTCGCAAGATATTTTGCGTCACTGCTTAAAGATGACGGATAATTGATATAATTAAAAGTATAACATATAAAAATTAAGAACTATGAACATTAAACCATTAGCAGACAGAGTATTGATTCTTCCAGCTCCTGCGGAAGAAAAAACAATCGGTGGTATCATTATTCCTGATACAGCAAAGGAAAAACCATTGCAAGGTGAAGTTGTCGCAATAGGTAACGGAACGAAAGACGAGGAGATGGTGTTGCATGTAGGTGATCAGGTATTGTATGGCAAATACTCGGGTACAGAATTGGAACATGACGGTAAGAAATACCTTATCATGCGTCAGAGCGATGTTCTCGCTGTTTTGGGATAATTAAATAGTACATTGTAAATCATTAAATTGTAAATAGAATTATGGCTAAAGATATTAAATTCAACATTGATGCCCGTGACGAATTGAAGAAGGGTGTAGACGAATTGGCTAACGCAGTGAAAGTAACTCTTGGTCCGAAAGGACGTAATGTGATTATTGAAAAGAAATTCGGTGCTCCTCACATTACTAAGGATGGTGTAACTGTGGCAAAGGAAGTGGAATTGGCTGATGCGTTTCAGAACACAGGTGCGCAATTGGTGAAATCTGTTGCTTCAAAGACAGGTGACGATGCAGGTGACGGTACTACTACTGCTACTGTGCTGGCTCAATCAATCGTAGGGGTAGGTTTGAAGAATGTTACTGCCGGAGCAAATCCGATGGATTTGAAACGTGGTATTGATAAAGCTGTTGCCAAAGTGGTTGAATCTATCAAGTCTCAGGCCGAGATGGTAGGTGATAATTATGACAAGATTGAACAAGTAGCTGCGGTATCTGCCAATAACGATCCTACTATCGGTAAGTTGATTGCAGACGCTATGCGTAAAGTTTCTAAAGATGGTGTGATTACTATCGAAGAGGCTAAAGGAACGGATACTACTATCGGTGTGGTAGAAGGTATGCAGTTTGATCGTGGTTATCTGTCTGCTTACTTTGTAACCGACACAGAAAAGATGGAATGTGTGATGGAACATCCGTACATCTTGATTTATGATAAGAAGATTTCTAACTTGAAGGATTTCTTGCCTATTTTGGAACCGGCTGTACAGAGCGGACGTCCATTGCTGGTGATTGCAGAAGATGTAGACAGCGAAGCTTTGACTACATTGGTTGTAAACCGTCTGCGTTCTCAGTTGAAGATTTGTGCTGTGAAGGCTCCGGGCTTCGGTGACCGTCGTAAAGCTATGTTGGAAGATATCGCAGTATTGACCGGTGGTATCGTTATCAGCGAGGAAAAAGGTTTGAAGTTGGAACAAGCTACTCTTGAAATGTTGGGTACTTGCGATAAGGTAACTGTTTCTAAAGATAATACTACTATTGTAAACGGTGCCGGTGCAAAAGAGAACATTCAGGAACGTATCAATCAGATTAAAGCTGAAATAAAGAATACTACTTCAGATTATGATAAGGAAAAGTTGCAGGAACGTTTGGCTAAGTTGTCAGGTGGTGTAGCTGTTCTTTATGTAGGTGCGGCTTCGGAAGTCGAAATGAAAGAAAAGAAAGACCGTGTGGATGATGCGTTGTGCGCTACTCGTGCAGCTATTGAAGAAGGTATCGTTCCGGGCGGTGGTGTAGCTTACATCCGTGCTTCTGAAGCGTTGGAAGGTCTGAAAGGCGATAATGAAGATGAAACAACCGGTATTGAGATCATCAAGCGTGCTATCGAGGAACCGCTTCGTCAGATTGTGGCTAATGCAGGTAAGGAAGGTGCTGTTGTCGTTCAGAAAGTACGTGAAGGTAAAGGTGACTTCGGTTATAACGCTCGTACTGATGTTTACGAAAACCTGCATGCTGCCGGTGTGGTGGATCCTGCTAAGGTAACTCGTGTAGCTTTGGAAAATGCAGCTTCTATTGCAGGTATGTTCCTGACTACAGAATGTGTAATTGTGGAAAAGAAAGAAGATAAACCAGAAATGCCGATGGGTGCTCCCGGAATGGGTGGCATGGGCGGCATGATGTAATCTTTGCCCCATAAATGATTAACGGACTCCCTGTTGGCGAAATGTTGACAGGGAGTTTTTTTATAGACCATAGTGGATTATCTCCTCAAGTTTTATTTACTCCCTAAATTTCGGTTCATCCGAGAAATAATGAGGAGACTGTCACTCTTGAAAGATTATGTGGTTTTATTTCAAATTGAATTGTCTTATAAAAAAGAAACTGTTTCTGAATGTTCAGAAACAGTTTCTTTTTTTAGTGAGCCTCTTGTCGGATTCGAACCAACGACCCCGAGATTACAAATCACGTGCTCTGGCCAACTGAGCTAAAGAGGCGTTGCTTTTTGTTTAGCGGGTGCAAAGGTAAGAATATCTTTTAAAAGAACAAATTTTTTCATAGGAAAAATTGTTGGAAATTACCATTTGGTAATTTTTACTCCGAAATAACGCTCTATCTTTGCATCCGCTAAACAAAAAAGTGAAGTTTATGAAGGATAGTATTGATTTTGGTAGTATGGAAATTCCGAAATTGTTTCGGAAATTGCTGATACCTACTGTGCTGGGGATGGTATTTTCGGCTGTGTTTGTGATAACAGATGGTATTTTTGTAGGTCAAGGGATAGGTAGTGACGCATTGGCGGCAGTGAATATTACTGCTCCTTTGTTTTTGATAAGTACAGGTATCGGATTGATGTTTGGTGTTGGTGCATCGGTGGTGGCATCTATTCATTTATCTCAGGGAAAGTTGAAAGCTGCCCGTATCAATGTGACGCAGGCTGTTGTGGTTTCTTCTTTGTTTTTGGCTGTGTTGTGGGGAGTGGTATGTTTGTTTGCTCCACAAGTAGCTGTGTGGTTGGGAAGTTCGGAACGACTGTTGCCTTTGGCGGTGGAATATATGTATTGGTTTTTGCCTTTTCTGGTATTTAGTGCTTTACTAAGTTCAGGGATGTTCTTTGTCCGTCTGGATGGTTCTCCTAATTATGCCATGTTGTGTAATGCTATTCCGGCAGTGGTGAACATTCTATTGGATTATGTATTTATTTTTATTTTCAAATGGGGAATGATGGGGGCGGCGCTGGCTACTAGTCTGGGCTATATTTTGGGAGCCGGAATGATTGTAGTTTATTTAAGTCGCAGAAAAAATGTGATTCATTTTTGCCGGGTGAAACTTAGCAAGAAGAGTATGCGGCTCACTTGGCGCAATGTGAGATATATGTGTCATTTAGGAGCTTCCACCTTTTTGTGCGAGGCGGCCATAGCCTGTATGATGTTTGCAGGTAATTATGTGTTCATCCATTATTTAGGCGAAGATGGAGTGGCTGCTTTCAGTATTGCCTGTTATTTCTTTCCCATTATATTTATGGTATATAATGCCATAGGACAATCGGCTCAACCCATTTTAAGCTATAACTTTGGAGCGGGCGATGCCATGCGGGTACGCTCCGCTTTCCGTCTGGCACTGGGAACGGCCGTGACCTGTGGACTTGTGTTTTTTGCGTTAACAGCTTTGTTCAATCATCAGATTGTGGCTATGTTCATTGATCGTTCCTATCCAGCATACGATATTGCTGTGGCGGGACTGCCTTTGTTTGCGTCTGGCTTTATTTTTTTTGCTGTAAACATTGTTTCCATTGGCTATTTCCAAAGTGTAGAGCGGGCACGTCCGGCTATGATGATTACAGTTTTGCGTGGGTTTGTTTTTATGGTACTTTGTTTATTTGGCTTGCCGTTGCTATTGAAGGTGCCAGGGATATGCTGGCGGTTCCTTGGCGGAAATACTTACTTTTTTAGTGATAATGGCGATTTATTATCGTAAACATCAGTGGGTTCGCAGATGATTTTTTACCTTTGTGGTAATTAATCGGGTGGATATATGGATGCATTCATACAGAAGTTTTGTGAGAAATATAGTTTGCCAATAGCTTTGAGCTTGCAGTTGTTGGATAATATGGAGAAGTTCACTTTTCGTAAAGGAGATTTTCTTGTACAGGAAGGCGGGCGGAACTCAAACTTCTATATTGTAAGTAAAGGAATCTGGCGGGGGCATTACCTTAATGACGGGGTAGATGTTTCCGTCTGGTTTGCTTCTGAAGGGGAGGCCATCTTCTCGTCATGGGGATATGTGGAAAATACAGCTTCGTTGGTTTCTATCGAAGCGATGTGTGACAGTGAACTTTATGGTATTTCGAAGGCAAAACTCGAAGTATTATATGCCGAATCTGTTGAACTGGCTAATTTTGGAAGACGATTGTTCGAACAGCAGCTTTTAGGGCTTGAAAGTTGGATGATAACGGGAGGAAGCCCCCGGGCCAAAGAACGTTATCTTACTTTGTTGGAAGAGAATCCGGAACTGTTGCAGTATGTACCTCTGAAGCATATCGCTTCTTATTTATGGATTACCCCACAGTCGTTAAGCCGTATCCGTGCCGAATTGGGAGAAGGAAAAAAGACCAATGACAATTTTAGCATTTACGGGGTTGGTTTTTTTCGTATGGAGACGCATTGCTCTCTTAGCTTTTTCTTGTATGGTTCATCCTTGCCTTGATGGATGGTAGAAAAGTTGGTATCCGATAAATATTTATCTTAAAAGTGTCATTGCATTTTATTTTTGCGTAAGTTTGTAGTGAATCCTAAAAAACTTATGGCAATGATAGATGATATTTTAGAGTTTAACAAGAAATTTGTTGAGAGCAAGGGGTATGAGAAATATATTACCAACAAATATCCTGATAAAAATAGCTATTCTTTCTTGTATGGATACCCGATTGACGGAATTGTTA
>ENA-OQAN01000776-OQAN01000776.1-human-gut-metagenome-genome-assembly--contig:-NODE-776-length-15773-cov-1.771060_pt1 | contig 15773 bp, 26 predicted proteins | sample MGYA00242735_ERZ504527 | MGnify/ENA primary metagenome ERZ504527 (study PRJEB26092, sample SAMD00036230) | human gut metagenome | host: Homo sapiens | study: EMG produced TPA metagenomics assembly of... | reverse complement strand
CTGGTAAGTCCGGAACAAAGGAAACTACCCGTAATAAACATATAGGAGGTCATATAAATGAACATGAGCGATCCAATTGCAGATATGCTTACAAGAATCCGTAATGCAAATACTGCGAAACATGATACAGTAGATGTACCTGCATCCAAAATGAAAAAAGCAAATCGCTGAGATTCTTTTCAATGAAGGATACATCGCAAAATATGATATCGTAGAAGATGGACACTTTGAAACAATCCATATTACACTGAAATATGGTGCAGACAAGAACGAAAAAGTTATCTCTGGTCTGAAGAGAATCTCCAAACCAGGTCTGCGTGTGTATGCTGGAACAGAGGATATCCCGAGAGTACTCGGAGGACTCGGAACAGCAATCCTTTCTACAAACAAAGGTGTTATCACAGATAAAGAAGCCAGAAAACTTGGCGTAGGTGGAGAAGTACTCTGCTTCGTTTGGTAGGCACTGAACACCGAGATATTCTGTGTAAAACATAGATAATTGTAACTGAAAACAGAGGAGCCAAAGCAGCTCCTCCGAAAATCTAAGTTAAGGAGGAAACAGGTATGTCACGTATCGGAAGACTGCCAGTTGCAATTCCAGCAGGAGTAACTGTGGAAGTTGCAGCAAACAATGTAGTGACTGTAACAGGTCCAAAAGGAACTCTTGTAAAAGAGCTTCCAGTTGAAATGGAAATCAAAGTTGAAGGTGAAGAAGTTGTTGTAACAAGACCAAGCGATCTGAAGAAAATGAAATCTCTTCACGGTCTTACAAGAACACTGATCAACAACATGGTTGTTGGTGTAACAAACGGATACGAAAAAGTTCTGGAAGTTAATGGTGTTGGTTACAGAGCATCCAAATCCGGAAACAAACTGACATTGAACTTAGGATACTCTCATCCAGTTGAAATGATCGATCCGGAAGGTGTTGAGACTGTACTGGAAGGTCAGAACAAAATCACAGTAAAAGGTATCGACAAAGAAAAAGTTGGCCAGTTTGCAGCTGAAATCAGAGATAAGAGAAGACCGGAACCATACAAAGGTAAAGGTATTAAATATGCTGATGAAGTTATCAGACGCAAAGTTGGTAAGACTGGTAAGAAATAATTAAGGAGAGTGTGAAAATGGTTAGTAAGAAATCAAGAAGCGAAGTTCGTAGAAAAAAACACATGAAATTACGTAACCGTTTCAGCGGTACTGCTGAAAGACCACGTTTGGCTGTGTTTAGAAGTAATAATCATATGTATGCTCAGATTATCGATGATACAGTTGGAAACACTCTGGTTGCAGCGTCTACACTTGAAAAAGATGTAAAAGCAGAATTAGAAAAAACCAACAACGTTGAAGCAGCAGCATACTTAGGAAAAGTAATTGCTGAAAAAGCAAAAGCAAAAGGAATCACTGATGTTGTATTCGACAGAGGCGGATTCATCTATCAGGGAAAAGTTAAAGCATTAGCAGATGCAGCTAGAGAAGCTGGACTGAATTTCTAAGGAAGGGAGAACACAGATGAGACAGGAACGCATTGATGCTAGTAATTTAGAATTAACAGAAAAAGTGGTATCAATCAAACGTGTTACCAAAGTTGTTAAAGGTGGTCGTAACTTCAGATTCACAGCTTTAGTAGTTGTTGGCGATGGAAAAGGCCATGTTGGTGCAGGTTTAGGAAAGGCTACTGAAATTCCAGAAGCTATCCGTAAAGGAAAAGAAGATGCAGCTAAAAATCTGATTAAAGTTGCATTAGATGAAAACGAGAGCATTACACATGATGTGATCGGAAAATTCGGCAGCGCTCCGTACTGCTGAAAAAAAGCTCCGGAAGGTACTGGAGTTATCGCCGGTGGTCCGGCTCGTGCGGTTATCGAGATGGCAGGTATCAAGAACATCCGTACAAAATCTCTGGGATCTAACAACAAACAGAATGTCGTACTTGCAACAATCGCAGGTCTGAAAGACGTTAAGACTCCGGAAGAAGTAGCAAAACTTCGCGGCAAATCAGTAGAAGAGATCGTAGGCTAGGAGGTAAATGAAAATGGCAAATTTAAAAGTTACATTAGTAAAGTCTACAATCGGTGCCGTACCAAAGCATAAAAGAACTGTTGAGGCACTTGGATTAAAGAAAGTGAACAAAACAGTCGTATTACCAGATAATGCAGCTACCAGAGGTATGGTACAGCAGGTTAGACATTTAGTAAAAGTTGAAGAAGAAGCTTAATTTCAGACGATAAGGAGGTAATATCATGGACTTATCTAACTTAAGACCGGCAGACGGTTCTAAGCACAGCGATAACTTCAGAAGAGGCCGTGGACACGGTTCTGGAAATGGTAAGACAGCTGGTAAAGGTCACAAAGGTCAGAAGGCTCGTTCCGGAGCAACAAGACCAGGCTTTGAAGGTGGTCAGATGCCTTTATACAGAAGAATACCAAAGAGAGGATTCAAATGCAGAAACTCTAAAGAAATCGTTGGTATCAATGTAAGTGCATTAGAAAGATTTGAAGATGGCGCAACAGTTTCCGTTGAAACTCTGATCGAAAGCGGTATCGTAACAAATCCTAGAGATGGTGTTAAAATTCTTGGAAACGGAGAGTTAACTAAGAAACTCACTGTTCAGGCAAATGCATTCAGTGCAGGCGCTGTTGAAAAGATTGAGGCCCTTGGTGGAAAAGCAGAGGTGATCTAATGCTCAAGACTGTGCGAAAAGCATTTCAAATAGAAGACATTAGAAAACGGCTTTTCTATACATTTTTAATGCTGATCGTTGTAAGATTTGGTTCTCAGCTCCCGACTCCGGGAGTTGACCCGACTTACATTCAGAATTTACTGGCGAGCCAGAATAACGGTGCATACAGCTTTTTTGATGCATTTACCGGTGGTTCGTTCACAAGGATGTCAGTCTTCGCACTGAGCATCACACCATACATTACATCTTCCATCATTATGCAGCTTTTGACAATTGCAATTCCGAAGCTTGAGGAAATGCAGAAGGAAGGTGCTGAGGGAAGAAAGAAAATTGCGGCAATTACGCGTTATGTGACAGTTGCTCTCGCACTGATCGAATCCATTGCAATGTCTATCGGTTTTGGTCGTCAGGGACTTCTGGAAGAATTTAACTTTGTAAATGTTGCGATTGTTGTGTGTACATTGACAGCCGGTTCTGCATTCTTGATGTGGATCGGTGAGCGTATCACAGAAAAAGGTGTGGGAAATGGTATTTCTATCGTACTGTTGATTAATATTCTTTCCCGTGTACCGAATGATTTTGTGACGCTTTACACACAGTTTATTAAAGGAAAAACTCTGGCAAAGGGTGCTATGGCAGCAATCATTATCCTTGCAATTCTGTTGGCAGTTGTGTTATTTGTTATCATTCTGCAGGATGGTGAGAGAAGGATTGCAGTACAGTATTCCCAGAAAGTACAGGGAAGAAGGACATATGGTGGCAAGGCTACACATATTCCGTTAAAAGTAAATACTTCAGGTGTTATTCCGGTTATCTTTGCATCTTCACTGATGCAGTTCCCGATTGTAATTGCCCAGTTCTTAGGCAAGGGTGACGGAAACGGATGGGGAAGTCAGATTCTTCGGACAATGAATTCCAATAACTGGTGTGATCCTGATAATTTAGTATATTCAATAGGACTGATCATTTACATTGCGCTGACAATCTTTTTTGCATATTTCTATACATCGATTACATTTAATCCACTGGAAATTGCAAACAACATGAAAAAAAGCGGCGGATTTATTCCGGGAATTCGTCCTGGAAAACCAACAGTCGAATATCTGCAGACAATTTTGAATCGTATCGTATTCATTGGTGCATGCGGACTTGTGATTGTTCAGGTAGTTCCGTTCTTCTTTAACGGTGTATTTGGTGCGAATGTTTCTTTTGGAGGAACTTCACTGATCATTATCGTAGGTGTTGTACTTGAGACGATCAAGAAGATCGAGTCGCAGATGCTTGTCCGCAACTACTCAGGTTTCCTGAGCAGCAAGGCTCATCAAAGTAAAAGGGTTCTTGGATATGAAATGAGACAATTTAGCTCGTTGTATGCTGTCCCTTTTTGGGACGGAATACGGCGGGTTAAAGTGCTATATGGAGGGATACTGTTATGAAGATTATTATGTTGGGTGCTCCTGGAGCAGGAAAAGGAACACAGGCTAAGAAAATTGCAGAGAAATATGATATTCCTCATATTTCTACAGGTGATATTTTCAGAGCCAATATTAAAAACGGAACAGAGCTTGGACAGAAAGCAAAAACATATATGGATCAGGGACTTCTTGTACCGGATGACTGGTAGTTGACCTCGTGGTAGACAGGGTAAATCAGGAAGACTGTTCCAAAGGATATGTGCTGGATGGTTTCCCGAGAACAATCCCACAGGCAGAGGCACTGGATAAAGCTCTGTCTGCAATGGGACAGAAGATGGATTATGCCATCAATGTAGAAGTTCCGGATGAAAATATTGTAAACAGAATGTCCGGACGCAGAGCATGTGTAGACTGCGGAGCAACATACCATATTGTATATGCACCGACAGAGAAAGAGGATGTCTGTGATAAATGCGGTGGAAGTCTGATCTTAAGAGATGATGACAAACCGGAAACAGTACTGAAACGTCTTGGAGTATATCACGAGCAGACACAGCCACTGATCGACTATTATACAAAAGCGGGAATCTTAAAAGAAGTAGATGGAACGATCGATATCAATGATGTGTTTGCAGCAATCGTTCAGATTCTGGGAGAGTAATTCATGCAGCTGGAACCGGGAATGCTTGCGCGTTCGAAAGCAGGGCATGATAAGAATTGTATATATGTCATAATTTGTGTCAAAGATGAATATGTATATCTGGCAGACGGGCAGCTTCGTCCGGTCTGCCGGGCAAAGAAGAAAAACCTGAGGCATGTGCAGCCGATCAAAAAGCTTCACAGTACTTCAGTGACCGATGATGAAACAATCAGAAATGTAATAAGAAAGTATTCCAAATCTATTGGATGAGGAGTGGAAGCGTCAAGAGCGCAGGAGGATTTAGTATGTCAAAAGCTGACGTAATCGAAATTGAAGGAGTCGTAGTTGAAAAGCTGCCAAACGCAATGTTTAAAGTAGAGCTGGAGAATGGTCATATCGTGCTGGCTCATATCAGTGGAAAACTGCGTATGAATTTTATTAAGATTTTACCAGGTGACAAGGTGACATTGGAGATGTCTCCATACGATCTGAGCAAAGGAAGAATTGTTTGGAGAGATAAGTAAAAAGGTATTGACTTTATTAGATATAGGGTGCTATAATATCAAATGGCTGTTTTTGGGTAGGTGTGTCCAAAACAGTTGGAAACGTAAGGGTTTTAGCAAAGGATGGAAGGAGGATTTGACATGAAGGTTAGATCATCAGTAAAACCAATTTGTGAAAAATGCAAAATCATTAAAAGAAAAGGAAGCATCAGAGTAATCTGTGAGAATCCTAAGCACAAACAGCGTCAGGGATAATTGCTGGTTTGTGAAATGAATTAGGCGGCTGACAGCGCGACACACCAGGAAGTGTGTAGAGCTGTTTAATATACAGTAAGGATACACACTGCTACGCATTTGGCAGATTGCCTCACAAGAAGGCTGGTGGTCTTGACACATACACGAGAACTTGGATACAGGTTCTTTCTTCTGCATTCGGCAGGACAGTATGTGTGTGTATATTGCTTCTAATACCCGACGGTCATTTGCGTAAAAAGATTTGCGTGTCGGGAAAGGGTGCATCATATTTGCACCTGGTGTGATTCAGCAAAGTCTGACACACCCAGTTAAAGACAATATTAAATTTAGATTCAAAATGGAGGAAAGACACATGGCTCGTATTGCAGGTGTAGACTTACCAAGAGACAAACGTGTAGAAATCGGACTTACTTATATTTACGGAATCGGAAAAACATCCGCTATCCGTATCCTTGCAGATGCAGGAGTAGATCCAGATACACGTGTTAGAGATTTGACACAGGACGACGTTAAGAAAATCAGTGAAGTGATCGATGAGACTCAGGTTGTAGAAGGTGATCTCAGAAGAGAAATCCAGTTAAACATCAAGAGACTTAAAGAAATCGGATGCTACCGTGGAATCCGTCACAGAAAAGGACTTCCGGTACGTGGTCAGAAGACAAAGACTAATGCAAGAACATGCAAAGGTCCTAAGAGAACTGTAGCAAACAAGAAAAAATAATATAAAGTAATATCCCGTCAAGTGGGGAATACAAGAATTCAAGAAAGTAGGTTAGTTTAAATGGCTAAGAAAGTTACAAAAAAAGTGACAAAGAAACGTGTCAAGAAAAACGTTGAACGCGGACAGGCACATATCCAGTCATCTTTTAATAATACAATCGTAACATTAACAGATGCTCAGGGAAATGCTCTTTCATGGGCAAGTGCAGGCGGTCTGGGATTAGAGGTTCAAGAAAATCTACTCCATATGCAGCTCAGATGGCAGCTGAAACAGCAGCAAAGGCAGCATTAGTACATGGTCTGAAAACAGTTGATGTTTTCGTAAAGGGTCCAGGATCAGGAAGAGAAGCTGCAATCCGTGCATTACAGGCTTGCGGTATTGATGTAGTAAGTATCAAAGACGTAACACCGGTACCACACAACGGATGCCGCCCACCAAAACGCAGAAGAGTCTAATTTCAGGACTTGGCGGCAGTTTTTTGCTGCAGGTGAGCTAACAGAGAATTTGAGCAATGAGCATAGCGGATTACTGCAGTTCCGCTGATTTTTAAGGAGGATAAACATGGCAGTTAATAGAGTTCCAGTTCTTAAAAGATGCCGTTCATTAGGTATGGACCCAATCTATTTAGGAATCGATAAAAAATCTAACAGACAATTAAAAAGAGCTAATAGAAAAATGAGCGAGTACGGTCTCCAGTTACGTGAGAAACAGAAAGCAAAATTCATCTATGGTGTATTAGAGAAACCTTTCAGAAACTACTATGCAAAAGCAAAACAGATGGAAGGTATGACAGGTGAAAACCTGATGATTCTTCTGGAATCCAGACTGGACAATGTAATGTTCCGTATGGGATTCGCAAGAACAAGAAAAGAAGCTAGACAGATCGTTGACCACAAACACGTTTTAGTAAACGGAAAACAGGTAAACATTCCATCTTACCTTGTAAAAGCTGGTGACGTGATTGAAATCAAAGAAAAACACAAAGACTGCCAGAGATACAAAGATATTCTGGAAGTAACAGGTGGAAACATGATTCCTGACTGGCTGGAAGTTGATGCTGAGAACCTGAAAGGTACAGTAAAAGAGCTTCCTTCAAGAGAAGCAATCGATGTTCCTGTAGATGAGATGTTAATCGTCGAGTTATATTCTAAATAATCTCTCAGTGAGTAGCAGAAGTTTTAGAATCCGGAGATTTAACATTGTACCCCCTCAACATATATTAACCCATAAGGAGGGTCTGTGTAGTGTTTGATTTTAATAAGCCGAATATTGAAATTACAGAAATTTCAGAAGATAAAAAATATGGAAAATTTGTAGTGGAACCTCTGGAGAGAGGATACGGAATCACATTGGGTAACTCCCTGAGAAGAATCATGCTTTCTTCTCTTCCGGGAGCAGCCATCAGTCTGTAAAGATTGACGGAGTTCTGCACGAATTCAGTTCCATCCCAGGTGTAAAAGAAGATGTAACAGAGATTATCATGAACTTAAAGTCCCTGGCAATCAAAAAATACATCAGAATCAGACGAAGTAAAGACTGCATATATCGAGTTTGAAGGAGAAGGTATTGTAACAGGTGCTGATATCCAGACAGATTCTGATATTGAGATTATGAATCCGGAGCAGGTTATCGCTACATTGAGCGGCGGTAAAGACAGCAAATTGTATATGGAACTTACCATTACAAAAGGCAGAGGATACGTAAGCGCAGACAAGAACAAGAGTGAGGATATGCCGATTGGTGTGATTCCGATCGATTCAATCTATACACCGGTTGAACGTGTCAATATGACCGTTCAGAATACTCGTGTCGGACAGGTTACAGATTATGACAAACTGACATTAGACGTATGGACAAAGGGAACACTGCTTCCGGATGAGGCAGTCAGCCTTGCAGCAAAAGTTCTCAGTGAACATCTGAAATTATTCATTGACCTTTCTGAAGTTGCTCAGTCAGCTGAAGTCATGATTGAAAAAGAGGATGACGAGAAAGAGAAAGTTCTGGAGATGAGCATTGACGAATTAGAGCTTTCTGTACGTTCATACAACTGTCTGAAGAGAGCCGGCATCAACACAGTAGAAGAACTTACAAACAAGACACCGGAAGACATGATGAAGGTGCGTAACCTTGGACGTAAGTCTCTGGAAGAAGTGCTGGCAAAATTAAAAGAATTAAACCTTGAGTTAAATCAGGGAGAGGAATAAAGAAAATTATCCCGTCAGTAAGCCCGAAGAGCGTGGCGGGAGCATTTGATTTATAAGCCCGAAGATGCAAAACCAAATGTTTATTTAATGGAGGACCATAAAAATGGCAAAATATAGAAAACTCGGCAGAACATCCAGCCAGAGAAAAGCTTTGATCAGAAACCAGGTAACAGCATTACTGAACAATGGTAAAATCGTTACAACAGAAGCAAAAGCAAAAGAGATCCGTAAAGAAGTTGAAAAACTGATCGCTTTAGCTGTAAAAGAAAAAGATAACTTCGAAGAAGTAACTGTAAAGCTAAAGTTGCTAAAAAAGACGACAAAGGCAGAAGAGTGAAAGAAGTTGTTGACGGTAAAAAAGTAACTGTTTACGAAGAAGTTGAAAAGACAATCAAAAAAGATATGCCAAGCAGACTTCACGCAAGAAGACAGATGCTGAAAGTTCTTTACACAGCAACAGAAGCTCCAAAGAACAACATCAAGAGAAATATGAAAAAAAGTTGATTTAGTGGATAAATTATTCACAGAAATCGCTCCAAAAATATGCAGACCGCAACGGTGGTTACACAAGAATTGTTAAGATTGGCCAGCGTAAAGGTGATGCAGCTATGGAAGTACTGATCGAGTTAGTTTAATTAGTAATCAAAATAGCAAAAGAGAAGCACTTGAAGATCAGAGATGGTTTTCGAGTGCTTTTTTGATTCATCTAAAATTAAAAAAAATTTAAATGATTTTTGCAACACATTTGTAATCTTTTTCGTCTAATATATAGGTGATACTGTATTACGGTATTATTACATAAGAGAATGTAAAAGGGGAACATTTAGGATGGGAAAAGCGAAAAAAATAAAGGCAGTAAAAAGAAGAAAGACGGGAAAAGACGGTAAAGTAAAGGCTTTGTGGATCACAGGAGGGGTTCTTGCAGGGATCTGTTTGATCTATGTTGCAATCTCTGTGTATTTCATGAGTCACTTTTTCGTGAATACGAAAATTAACGGTAAAAACTTTTCGGGGAAGACAGCAAGTGATGTAGAAAAGTATCTCCAGACAAATATAAAAGATTATAAGCTTACAATTTTGGAAAATGAAGGAAGACAGGATGTGATCAGCGGAAGCGAGATTGGACTGGAATACAGAGCGGGGACAGAAGCAGAAAAATTGTTGAAGGATCAGAATGGATTCGCCTGGCCGAAAGCTTTCTTTACGGAGAATTCCAGAAAGGTTTCAGTCAATGTGTCATATAATGAGGAATCCTTGAATCAGCGGATCTCACAGCTTTCATGTCTGCAGACAGAGCAGACACCGGCAGAGAATGCAAAGCCGGAATTTGATGGAAACCAGTATGTCATCAAACCGGAAGTATATGGAAATGCCGTGGATAAAGAACGTCTTACAGAGCAGGTAAAAGTTCATAATCACAGAGTTTCAGCCACAGTTGGATATGGTGGAAACCAAGTGCTATGCGAAACCAAAATATGTAGAGGATTCCAAGGAAGTACAGGAAGCCTGTGATGCAATGAATAAATATGTAAATGCAAGTATCACATATCCGATGAATGAACCAGTCGTAGTAGATAAAGCGCTGATCTCACAGTGGCTACAGGTAGACGGAGAAATGAAGGTTTCTCTCAATACAGAGGCGATGAAGCAGTGGTTTACTGCCTTTGGAGACAAGTATGATACACAGGGAACGACCAGAACCTTTACAACGCCGGCCGGAAAGAGCGCAACTGTGACGGGCGGGACTTATGGATGGTCTATTGATGAGGATACAGAGCTTGTGAATCTGCAGAACAGCATTTTAAACGGGGAAGTAGTCACAAGGGAGCCTGCATATTATGCGGGCGGTACTGCCGCAGCACATTCCGGCAGGACTGGGGAAATACGTATGCAGAAGTGGATATGAGTGCACAGCATATGTGGTATGTTCAGAACGGGCAGGTGGTACTGGAGACGGATGTTGTGACAGGAGAGCCGATTCCGTCCAAGATTACACCGGAAGGAGTGTATTCCCTGATGTGGAAGCAGCCAAATTCTGTTCTGGTCGGAGATATTAATCCAGATACCGGAGAACCGGCATACAGAACAAAGGTAAAATACTGGATGCAGGTGACGTCAAGCGGAGTCGGTTTTCATGATGCGACCTGGCAGACTGCATTTGGCGGGACATTGTATCAGATTCCGGGAACAGGGTCTCATGCTGTATCAATATGCCGTTAGATCAGGCGGGGGCGCTCTTCAATATGATCGAACCAGGGACACCGGTAATCTTCCATTGGTGATAAAATAATTTTTTGTTGCAAATGTACCAATTGACGTTAAAAAGATAACGTTAAATATTTGTCAAAAGCTATATTGACAATTATTTAACAAGAAAGTATACTAATACCTGTAATTAAGAAACCAAGTCAATTACAGGAGGATTATTGAAATGGCGAAGAAAAAAGAAGAGATGGGAGTACCTGCAATCGTAGACAGCGTAGAAACACTGGAAGCGAAGATGAAAGCAATGCGCGAAGCTCAGAAAGAATTTGCAAAATTCTCTCAGGAGCAGGTTGATAAGATTTTCTATGAAGCAGCAATGGCAGCTAACAAGATGCGTATCCCGCTTGCTAAAATGGCAGTAGAAGAGACACAGAGAGGTGTCCTTGAAGATAAAATCATTAAAAATCATTATGCAGCAGAGTATATCTACAATGCATATAAAGATACAAAAAACTTGTGGAGTGATCGAAGAAGACACTGCATACGGAATCAAGAAAGTAGCTGAGCCGATCGGACTTGTTGCAGCAGTTATTCCGACAACAAACCCGACATCTACAGCAATCTTTAAAACATTGATCTGTTTAAAGACAAGAAATGCGATCATCATCAGCCCACATCCAAGTGCAAAAGCATGTACGATCGAAGCTGCAAAGGTAGTATTGGATGCAGCCGTAAAAGCCGGAGCACCGGAAGGAATCATCGGATGGATCGATGTTCCATCTCTGGAACTGACAAATCAGGTTATGAGAGATTCTGACATCATCCTGGCTACAGGTGGTCCTGGAATGGTGAAGGCTGCATATTCTTCAGGAAAACCGGCACTTGGTGTTGGACCTGGAAATACACCTGTTATCATTGATGATACAGCAGATATCAAGATGGCAGTAAACTCTATCATCCATTCTAAAACATTTGACAATGGTATGATCTGTGCTTCTGAGCAGTCAGTTACTGTTCTGGATAGCATTTATGAAGAAGTGAAGAAAGAATTCCAGTATCGTGGATGCTACTTCCTGAAAAAAGGCGCTGAGCTTGATAAGGTTCGTAAGACAATTATCATCAATGGTGCATTAAACAGCAAAATTCCTGGAAAATCTGCATATGAGATTGCAAAAAATGGCAGGTGTGGATGTTCCTGAGAATACAAAAATCCTGATCGGTGAAGTAGAGTCTGTAGATATTTCAGAAGAATTTGCTCACGAAAAATTATCTCCTGTACTTGCTATGTATAAAGCAAAAACATTTGACGAAGCACTTGCAAAAGCAGAACAGCTTGTAGCAGACGGTGGATATGGACATACATCTGCTCTGTACGTTCATCCGGCACAGACAGAAAAGATTGAAAAACACTATGCAGCAATGAAGACATGCCGTGTTCTGATCAACACTCCTGCAGCTCAGGGTGGTATCGGAGATCTTTACAACTTCAAACTGGCTCCATCTCTTACACTGGGATGTGGTTCATGGGGCGGAAACTCCGTATCAGAAAACGTTGGAGTAAAACACCTGATTAACGTGAAAGACAGTTGACAGAGAGGAGAGAGAACATGCTCTGGTTCAGAACACCTGAAAAAGTATACTTCAAGAAAGGCAGCATGCCGGTTGCACTGGATGAACTTGGAACAATCATGCACAAGAAAAAAGCATTCATCGTAACAGACTCATTCCTGTACAAAAACGGATATGTAAAAGGAATCGAAGAGAAACTGGATGCTATGGGAATCCAGCACACATGCTTCTATGAAGTAGCTCCGGACCCGACACTGCAGTGTGCACAGAAAGGTGCAGACATGATGCGTTCTTTCGAGCCTGATACAATTATTGCTCTTGGTGGTGGATCTGCAATGGACGCTGCTAAGATTATGTGGGTAATGTACGAATATCCGGATGCAAACTTTGAAGATATGGCTATGGACTTCATGGATATCCGTAAGAGAGTATACACATTCCCTGAGATGGGTAAAAAAGCATACTTCGTAGCAATCCCGACATCTTCAGGAACAGGTTCTGAGGTAACACCATTTGCGATCATTACAGACGCAGAGACAGGTGTAAAATGGCCGCTGGCTGATTACCAGTTACTTCCGAACATGGCAATCGTTGATGTTGACAACATGATGACACAGCCAAAAGGACTGACAAGTGCATCAGGTATCGACGTTATGACACATGCGATCGAAGCATTTGTATCTATCATGGCTACAGACTACACAGATGGTCTTGCTATGAAAGCAGTGAAGATGGTATTTGAAAACCTTCCATCTGCATATGAGAACGGAGCAAATGATCCGAAAGCACGTGAAGAGATGGCAAACGCTTCTTGTATGGCTGGTATGGCATTCGCAAATGCATTCCTTGGATTGAACCACTCTATGGCTCATAAACTGGGAGCATTCCACCATCTGCCACACGGTGTTGCAAACGCAGTACTTCTGACAGAAGTTATGAGATACAATGCATCTGAGGTTCCAACTAAGATGGGAACATTCTCTCAGTATCAGTATCCACATGCACTTGCAAGATACGCTGAGTTAGGACGTTTTGCAGGATGCACAGGAAAAGATGACAAAGAAGTATTTGAGAACTTCCTTGCAAAACTGGAAGTATTAAAAGAACAGATCGGAATCAAGAAATCCATCAAAGAGTATGGTATCGATGAGAAATACTTCCTTGACACACTGGATGACATGGTAGAGCAGGCATTCAATGACCAGTGTACAGGAGCAAACCCAAGATACCCACTGATGAAAGAGATCAAAGAACTTTACCTGAAATGCTACTATGGAAAATAATTTCCGGTAAGGAAAATAAGAGAGAAGGACATTCCAAACGCCAGAAATGACGGGAGGAGTGTCCTCTTTTTGTGAAAATATAAAAGAAGAAAATCGTTAAAAAAAGTTAAGAAATTAACAATTATATTCAGTAAAAAAATATCGTGAAAAATTGCACAAAGTTAACTTTAGGGGCTTACATTTCAAAAAAGCAGGAGCTATAATAAGGTCAGTAAAAGAAAAACAGATACCACACCGGAAGGATTTACCGGGCGGGATAGAATGTATGACAGGAGGCAATTTTTATGAAACTGGAAGAAAAAAACTTAATCGTAAAACGTTCTTACAAAGAAGTGTACAAATGTGAAGAAGGAATTGTAAAAGTATTTGCAAAAGAGCATCCGAAGTCAGACGTACTGAATGAGGCTTTAAATACTGCCCGTGTTGAAGAAGCAGGACTGGATATCCCGAGTGTAAAAGAAGTGACACAGATCGATGGAAAATGGGCTCTGGTGATCGAGTACAAAGATGGTAAGACAATGGAAGAGATGATGAAGGTCGATCCTACAAATCTGGAGAAATATATGAATGATTTTGTGGATCTGCAGCTGAGTGTTACAAGTAAAAAGGCACCTCTTTTAAACAAGATGAAAGATAAATTTGCCCGGCAGATCAATGGATTAAAAGTCCTGGATGCGACGACAAGATATGAACTGATGACACGACTGGAAAGTATGCCGAAGCATGACAAGATCTGTCACGGAGATTTTAATCCGAGCAACGTGATCGTTGGAAAGAACGGTAAGATGACTGTGATTGACTGGGCTCATGTGACACAGGGAAATGCAAGTGCGGATGCAGCTATGACCTATCTTTTGTTTGCACTGGAAAGTCAGGAAAAAGCAGATCTGTACCTGAAGATTTTCTGTAAGAAGAGTGATACAGCAATGCAGTATGTACAGCAGTGGCTTCCGATCGTCGCAGCAGCACAGCTTTCCAAGGAAAATGCGCTTGAGAAAGATTTCCTGATGAGATGGATTGATGTTATGGATTACCAATAGAAAAGAGGCTGAAGATCGGTATTAACAAACCGATTTTCAGCCTTCTTTTTATGTACGTATAAATTTCTACCAGCTCTGGAAGAAAAGATTCCCGCCGACATTGACTCCCGGACGATCGGTAGCACCTGCATACAGGAAGTAGTAGCAGTCAATGACAGAAGAAAGTCTTGCTCCGTTGACTGCGTCCTGGGCAACCTGAAGTGCCAGGCTGGACGGACCGGAATTCAGAACAGAATCAAGTCTTCCGCTCCAGACCGGTTCAAACTGTCCGGTTGCATAGATGACACCGTGAATTGAATTCGGGAAAAGCGGACTTTCCACACGATTCATGATCACGGTCGCTACAGCCAGCATGGAATTATAATCATGTATGGCCTCGCAGTCCAATAAAGCGGCAAAGGTAGTGAGCTCATCATGGGTTGCATCAGAGCCTCCTCCCTGAATGATATCTCCGCCGGAATCCGGTGTAGTCGGAGGTGTCGGAGTCACTGTTGAGTTACCGTCACCGGATGAAGGCTTGTCCGATTCTGCTGCTGTTGCTGCTGAAGTTCCTGCTGTCTTTTTGCTTCCAGTTCTGCAGCTTCCTGTGCTCTAAGTGCTGCAAGCTGTGCCTGAAATGTAGCCAGATCAGTAGAAGTAGCAGCGGCTTTCGCTTCGAGATCAGACTGCTTCTTATCCAGACTTGTCTGGAGTGAGACCAGAGAATCCTGCTGTGCCTGAAGAGTCTTTTCCTCTTCTGCGATTTGATTTTTCGTCTCCTGCAGTTCAGTGAGCATCTTGCGGTCATAGTCGCTGATGTTCTGGATAAAATCTGCTTTGTTCAGAAAGTCAGTCATATCCTCTGCAGAAAAGAGCATTTCCAGAAGTGATGCGCTTCCGGTCTCGTACATATACTTAATACGTGTCTTCATGTCATTATACTGTTGAGCTTCTTTTGCCTGTGCGTCGGCTAAGGAATCTTTTGTCCTTTGAATCTCGCCATTCGTAATCTCAACCTGCATCTCAGTCGTAGATATCTGATCGCTGATGGCGACAAGTTCCTGATTGATACCGGCCAGCTGGCTGCCAGATCAGAAGTTTTGCTTTCGAGGCTTTGGGTGCTTTCCTCTGCGGAAACAGGGAGAACAGAAAAAGCCATTGCGAGGGAGCAAATAAGTGCAGCACCTGTTTGCAGCCTGCGTTTTAAGCCTGATTTCATAACTTTAATTCCTTTCTATAAAAAAAGTCTGTTTCGCTATTATACTATAAATTGCGAAA
>ENA-OQAN01000775-OQAN01000775.1-human-gut-metagenome-genome-assembly--contig:-NODE-775-length-15774-cov-2.574104_pt1 | contig 15774 bp, 19 predicted proteins | sample MGYA00242735_ERZ504527 | MGnify/ENA primary metagenome ERZ504527 (study PRJEB26092, sample SAMD00036230) | human gut metagenome | host: Homo sapiens | study: EMG produced TPA metagenomics assembly of... | reverse complement strand
TCTGGGTGAACGGAGTTCCTGCAAATAAAAACCCAGATGACATCAAGTTTCGCCGTTATGCCCCCGATAACGACATGGCGATTAACGTCGATAAAATCTATATCGAAAATGACCCGACGCTTATGGGCGGCATTTTCAAGGTCATCCCAGTCACGGCGCCAAATCTGAGGCTCGATCTCATACAGGGTGGCTATGAGAACGGTATTCCCGTGGCCCGATACGAAAACGGACGCGGAACATGCCTTTGGAATGATTATGACGGCGTCAACCAGAATTGGATGTTCTGCCAAATAAATCTGACGGCCTCGGATGCTTTACCTTCTGTATAGCGAACATGGTCGGACCGAATCTCGACCATGGCCTCAATAATTCCAATCGTTAAGAGCTTCTATGGATAGGGGCAATGCGATTGTCTATAGAAATTGGGAATCGAACAACCTATCAGGTTCGTGGTGGGTTCATCATGAGCGACCGTTACGAACGAGACGGATCACAAATGCTGGTTCATCACCTCGGACGCGGACGGCCAACGACTCGACACATGGGGGATTACGAAGGATAGTACCGATTGCGTGGCAGTTTCTAGTCCTGCCTGTCCTGGCGTCTGGGCGAAACAGGTAAATGCGCAATGGATGATTGAGGAGGTTGCGTGCCACGGCGAGGTTGGTTTGTCCTCGGATGAGGCAAAGCCTGGCGATTCTCTAAAGATCCTCGGCTGGCACAATAAATTCAAGGATGAGACGAGATACATTCGCCCTGCCAGCTGGGTGCTTGGCGCCAAGAATGAAAACGCTCTTCCCGTCTATCCAATCTTCCGCCTATACATTAGCGACAGGCAGAAGAAATTGCCGAAGACAATGCGGTAATCATGGCATCATGCCGAGTCGGTTCATGGGCTAATGGTAACCAACAGACTGAGCATACTCACATCGCCATATCGGATGGCCGCATGGCGGACAGCCTATTTTCAGCCTTGAAATGAGACTTCAGGATTCGAATTACAGCGGATCGATTCATTATGCCGCGCAGCGATGGTATGGCGATGCATGGGATGAGGGGGCAGACGGAAGTAAGGTCTGCGCAAATGGAGCCCATGACACCGAGGCTATGGGTCGAGTAAAGGTATGGCTTACCGGAGATATTGCCGATAGGTATGACCTTGTCGTAAGGACTAAGCTCCTCAACGGCTCGTGCGCCTGGAACGATCCTGTCTATGTCTACAACTCAAAAGACAAACCGCTGACGCTTGAGACGGCTCCAGCATGTGGGCTTGAACCCGATGGAAGCTCCAATACGAAGATTTCGGGTATGAACGTTCACCTTATTCGCAAGCCGACTGGCGCTCGTGTCGTCCGAGAATTCAGTACCGATGAAAGCCTTACGATCACCGACGATTTCGGATCTGGCTACCTATATGTCGCCGCCATGTTGGGACTGCGTTTGCCTTCAAAAAACACCGATCGCATCTGGACCGACCGGTACCGCGGTACAGTCGTCTCCAAACCCTGTCGCATCGAGTCTGCTTGCGTCGAGTACTATGCAGACGGTATCGATGAGGCTCACCTTGTATATCGTGATTCCAATGTCCATTCAGGTGACACCTACGCGCCTGTAGATGCGGCACTTGAGGCGGCTGGGAAGAAGCCATGCAATCTCGATGCCCATTTCGGGGAGGATGCCGCCTCAGGTTTCACTGGATGGTTCAAGGATGCCGCTTTAGTCAATCCAGCTGCCTCCCTTGAGATCCCCGAGAAGCGCATTGAAGCTGTATGGGCGCAACCGCTGCACTTTGCGCATCGAATATGCGGAAGGATCGGTCGAGCCCGACGCCGGAACCGTCTTCAGGAAGAAGCCGAGCGATAGGGCCGAGGTCATTGACGGTGCGCTTGGCCTGGTCGACTTTACCGGACGTAATGAGAAACACCGGCTCGACAAGATCGACCTGCCCGCCATCGGCGATGACGGGGTGGCACACGCGGCCTTCTACCGCGGCGAGTCTGTAACGCTCGCCGGATCGGCTGACGTTTTCACCAAACTGGAGGACGGAACGTGGCGACGTCTCGTCTTCAAGGGCTACATGTCCGATAAGGCGGGGGGGGTCGCCTCTCACGACAATCAAGATGGAACGCGACACGACCGTATATGCCGTATGGGCGTTTGCGGAGTCGGACGGCGTCGTCACTGCAAAGAAGTAATTACGAATCGGGACGGAGGTGCGGCCTCCGTCCCGAGCCCGCGCATGTCCCTTGCGGGAGGTGCGCGTAGATGAAGGCTGACAAATACGAAAGCAAGACCGCTGCCGATAAGACCTTAAAGGAAACCCCGATTAGCAGACGAGGCCTGTTCGCCGCTTTAGCGGTCGCAGCTGGGTTGGGATTGCTTGGCGCCGACGATGCTTTTGGTTGGGACTACTGGGGCCAAAACGCCGGTATTGGACAGGGATTTTGGGACGCATACGGCATGCTAAACAGCCATGTTGGCAGGAGTAGGTCGTATACGAACCCCAGCGCCAAGTGCATGGGCTATGCAACAAGCTGGTGCGAATGGACATGTTGGCCGGGAACCCAGCAGCTCCGTTGCGCCCTCAACCTGCAAATCGAGTGCGACTATGAGAACACGCTGTGGTACCACCTCAGCTTCTATCCGCTCTCGGCCTGCGGCGACACAAACTACGGCACCTCTCACCGCCTCTGGTACGATAACGGCGAGGACGACAACCGCGGGCGCATTTATGAGGATGCCCCCGATGACTCCCATAAGATTCTTGACTTTAACTGCGACCTCAAGAATAACTATGCCGGTTGTCCGTCCCCGGGCCAGCAAGCGACATTCAACACCGGGTGGGAGCGCCGCTCATACAAGGACACTTCCAAGTGGTATCGCCGAACGGCAGCGGTTTTTCGCACAGTTTCGCAGCATGGTTCGAGCTCCGAGACATCAGAATCGATAAGGTCTGGCACAGCGAATGGGGCGCAAGGCATTTGGAACGGGCTGGTGCGCGACCAGCTTCCCCGCAATTCCGCACGGGTCGCGTCAGGACTTCTTCGGAATGGTCTGCCGTGTTCACGCCGCCGCTGACGATTCACTCAACTGGGACGTATGCAACGCCAAGTCATCAAATCGCACGCCAATCTACCAGCAGGAGCTCTTTGCAGGAAATGACAAGACCAGGCCCGAGCCGAATTTGAACCAGCTGTTCCTGACTGAGTTCGCGAACTACCAGGAGATTGGCGGCAACTATGCGGATGCCGACCAAAGCTATCTCATCACCTTCCGTCCCGCCCATGTCGTGGATGGCTCTGCTGCCCTCAATGCGTGGGGCGGCGGCCCCTTCGACGGAACTGACATCAGGACGAGCACCAAACGCGAATTCGTCATCTGCAAATATACTGTCGCTGACCGCACCTGCGGGTGGTGGCTTGTCGATAAATGGAACTCCGACGGCACCAAAAATGCCGTACAGGTCATCAGCGATGCGTCGGGGCAGGCTGTGAACCGCTATGGCGGCACGACCGCCAAACCGACACAGCTATTCATGTGGCATGATGGCTATGATACGGATACTCATAAGAATAAGGCTTCCGAATGGGTCATCGAGGAGGTTCCCTTTACAGGCAGGCTAGAGCTAAATAGTGGCGCCGAAGAAATCACTTGGCCCCAGGCCCCGACCTGCGGCGACCCCTTCGCCACCTGCTATCCTGCCAAAAAGGAGCTGTGGGAAACGATGGGAAAGCCGACTGCGATGATCTATCGCTGGTACGCTGCGAAGACGCCAGATCCAGCACCCGATGAGGACGCCGTGGTCATGGGTCAGGCCCGTATCTCCAAAACGGGCGACTTCATGGAAATCCCCGCCTACCGCCACGTTGGCACGAACTTCAACCGGACTACGTGCTCGAGGCGTTCCGACTCTACCTCAAGGGAACGAGTTATGAGGGATCTATCGGGTGCATGGCGCTTTCCCGCGACAGCGGGACGTGGTCTGACGCCCGCACCGACGGCGAGTGGATCGGTCAAAGCGGCGCCAGCCTGCGCTGGAGCCAGATCAAGGTCTGGCTCCAGGGTGAGGTCGCACGTCACTACGACCTCGAGGTTCGCGCGTTCCAAAGTGATGTGTCGTGGTGTCGAACTTATGTGAGCGCCACGGATGCTGAAAGCGCCCCTGCAGTGGGCGTGGCGGGCAAGACCTTGCGCTGCATCCAGGTCGACCTTATACCGAAGCCGACAGATGCCGTGCTCGTCAAGGAGTTCTCGCGTGACGCGCAGATGCTCGAACTTACCGAGGACGAGCCGGTGCTGTGGACGGAATGTACCTGAGCTGTGCCGTCCAGCAGGAATTCAAAACCGAGAAGCGCTCAGGCACAGCCGAGGTATGGCCACTCGTCCACCGTTTCCACGGCACCATCGTCACACCCAGCGTTAAGTATTACGCAAAGAAATCGCTCATCACCTACTACGCTGACGGCGTCGACGATGAGCATATCGTCTATATCGATCACGCCGACCCGGGCAAGTACACGGTATCCGATGCTGCCACGCAGGCGGCGGTAAAGGCCGTGTGCAACCTTAACGAGCATTTTGGCGACACTGCTTCTAGCGGCTTCACCGGTTGGTTCACGACCAGGGAGCTTATTGACTTCTTTGGGGGCATCGACCTCGACAGGGGCCAGAAACTCGACCTCTACGGCCGTAACCGCTGCACGTTGAGGATTGACTATGCCGACGGATCCCTGAGACCGGAGGATGGAGTCGATTACAAATCGCAGCCGAAGGACGGGGCGGCATCTATCTCGGGTGCCCTTGAACTCCCGGACTTTTCGGGCGATATCGAGTCACATGCCCTTGACGGTATCGACCTTCCCGCCATCGGCGATAACGGCGCGGGCCACATGGCCGTCTACTACGGCGAGCGCATCTCACTCGCTACGCCGACAGACGTCTACCGCAAGATGGGCGATGGCACCTGGAGACACATCGTGTGCGACGCCTACCTGACCGATAGGGCGGGGGGGTCGTCCCTGCAGAACATCAAGATGGTGCGGGACACCACGCTCTACATCAGATGGCGCTACGCCGATTCGGACGGCGTCGCCAGCGCAAAGAGGTAAATATCATCCGGGACGGAGGTGCGGCCTCCGTCCCGAGCCCGCGCGCGTCCCTTATAGGAGGTGCGCGTAGATGAACGGTCTCGATGCTCGGAATGAGGACCGAGCAGACACTGAGAAAAATGGAACACCGATATCGAGGCGCGGCCTGCTGGCCGCGCTGGCGATTGCTGCCGGGCTCGGCCTTGCCGGCCTTGCATACGCGGATACGGATGAAAGCCATGGCGCGGGGCGCGGTGGTCATTACTATTGGGGTGACTGGAATAACGGAGCCCTTTACAACGGCAACGGCTTCGGCTGTGCGACGCATTGGCTCGAATGGGATGCCCATGCAGGCCAGACACTTCGAGTCGCGATGGCAGTGGAGCTCTCCTCCAACTATTCAAACCCCCTATACGAATGGTGTTGTATGCAGCCGTTTTCACAATGCGGCGACACGAATAACCTCAACACGCACCGACTTTGGTACCCACGCTATCAAGACACCTATATTGAGTACTACTGGAACGGTGCCTACTGGAAGACCGAGACGGGACGCTTCGCGTTCGATAATACATTCCTAGGTGCGGGATACGGCCGCCACGATACCGCCATGCACACCTTTGGCTATCCCAGCTACGGATGGCTGGAGAGGAAAGGCGCGACGGAGTCGACCAAGACGCTGAGGGCAAACATATACCTGTTCAACATCGTCGTAAACGGATACAACGCCTTCGGGCAAAGATATGGCGCGGACACGCCGTTTGACTTCAACAACGCGGGCCATATCGCATGCGTGCAAAAGGGGATGAATACGCATGACGATGCGGGCGGGGACCTGAACGTAAAGCTCGAGAAGATCGCCATCAGGAACCGATATGACCTCTTCGGGGCGATCGTGACCCTGAATAACCGCTACAGCGACTCCTACCTGGTGATTCGCGGCGATGGTTCGGGAGAGTGGTCGAGGCTTTGCCAGAAGAAGGAAGGAGCCGGCATGACTGACGGCAACTTTGCCGTCGAGCTCGGCAACGCCTACGATGAGTACGGCGACTTCCTGCATTGCCTGAAATCAGTCTGCTTCAAGGGCTGGAACTCAACCCTTTATGCCGAGTCGGGTCGAGGAATCATCTCAAAGGGACTGTCCGCAGATGCGTATCCCAATGTGGATTCCGGCTTCTCAAATGCCTACTTTGAGAAACTCTGGGTCTGGCATAATCCGCAAGCCTCGAATTTCTGCAATTTCTGGTTGACCGATAGCTCAAGTCTGAGGAGGGCTATTCGCAGATCGTGAGCAATGAAACAGGCTCTGCATCTCGCTCACAAAGTCGGTTAAAAGCGACGGCGCGGATGTCTGCCTATGGCATAGCGGGACCTGGAACGGCACCAAGGGAGTTTCAAGTGTCGACTGGAAAGCCAACGAGGTCGTGTTCGAGGGCGATGTCTCGTTCAAGGAGCCCTCGAATGACTCCAAAGAGATTGAGATAGGGGACCCGTCTTCGAGCTGTACGCCGATTGATATCTATAAGACCCTTTCCGTTGAACACCTCACGAGATTTATCCTGTGCGATTCGGATGCCGGGGTCCGTTCAGCCTCCCTCGATATCGTCGGTGGCGCCTCGCAGGCCCCCTGGGGACTGAATTGGTTCAAGGAGACTGCCGCCAACCGCCTGATAGGCTTTCCCTTCGCTGCGGCTAACCTCATGAGAGGGTTCTATTTGAAGCTGGCTTCCGCCGACGCGTCGGGCTCGATCTGCTATTCGATTCTAAAGGGCGCAGATGGAGGCTGGTCGGAGACCTACAGAGACGGCCAGTGGACCGAGCTTTCTGATGAATCTCGTATCTGGGGAATCAAGATCTGGCTTGAGGCGATGTATCGGATGATTTCGATCTCTCGATCCGCTGCTGCACCGAAAAGACCGGTTGGGGACTGCGCCATGAGTCCTTCAAGGTCGATGCCGAACATGCCCCCGAGATCACTTTTGCAGGGGAGAGACTTATCGCGTTTCAGCTGGAAGCGGTTCCGCGCCCCGTCGGCGCTATCAAGTTGCTTGCCGATTTTTCGAATAGCCTTAAGGTCCAGTTGCCGGACGATGCCGCAGGCTACGTATACGCACAGACCTGCCTCGTGCGAAACGCCGCTTACGCGACCACCGATTCGCTGCATAGCGCGGCCCAACGCTACAAGGGTACGGTGACCTCTTCCACGCCTCTGTTTATCGGCGGCATCAGGGTCGTCTACCATGCCGACGGCATCGATGACAAGTCCGTTGTGTTTACCGAGACGGCTCATCCCGGACCCCATACGGCAAGCGTCGACGCCACGTCTGCCGCGACAAAATCGCACTGCAACCTTAACGACCACTTCGACGAGGATCCCGGCATGGGCCTTACGGGCTGGTTCACGGATAGGGAACTGACCGCAGCCTACGGAGGATCCGAGCTGTCGGCGGGCGACGAGCTGCATCTCTATGCGCGCAACCGCTGCACCCTGCATATCGAGTATGCCAAGGGTTCCCTTGAGCCGGAGGAGGACGCCGTCTACGTATCCGAGCCCAAGGACGATGCCGCAACCGCGCAGGGCGCGCTCGAGCTGCCCGACTTCACCGGTTTGGCCGAATCACATAGCCTCGATGGGATCGAACTTCCCGCCATCGGCGATAACGGCGCCGGTCACATGGCCGTATACTACGGCGAGCGCATCTCGCTCACGGCACCTGCTGACGCCTACCGCAAGATGGAAGACGGCACCTGGAGGCATATCGTGTGCGACGCCTACCTGACCGATAGGGCGGGGGGGGGGGTCGTCCCTGCGAAACATCAAGATGGTCCGGGACACCACGCTATATATCAGGTGGCGCTACGCCGATTCGGACGGCGTCGCCAGCGCAAAGAGATAAATATCATCCGGGACGGGGGTGCGGCCTCTGTCCCGAGTCCGCGCACGTCCCTTGTAGGAGGTGCGCGTAGATGAGGTCTGACAAAAACAATAGTGAGAAACCGGCCGACAAGTCTTTAATTGAAACCCCGGTTAGCAGGCGGGGCCTGTTCGCCGCCCTGGCAGTTGCGGCCGGGCTTGGCTTGTTAGGCGCAGATGACGCGCTCGGATGGGACTACTGGGGCCAGAACGCCCGTATCAACAGGGAGCCTGGGATATGTACGGGATGATCAACGGAAAGATCAACTGCTGCAGAGGAAGGTCGAATCCAACAAATCAGTGCATGGGCTGGGCGAATGACTGGACCGAATGGTATGCCTTCCGCTATGCCTACGTCCAGATCCTGCGATACGCCCTGAATTTACAGGTCGAGTGCGACTATGAGAACGAGCTATGGTTCCACCTCTCCTTTTATCCGCTGACTGCCTGCGGAGACACTAACTACAACCCCAATGGAAAACGCATATGGTTTGCGGCGGACCATGATAACCTCGGGGCAATCAAGGAGGACGAGCAGGAAAATAACATAGTCACCTTTGATGGCAATTTGACCAATGAGGAACTTGGGGTCGGCACCGGTCGGCACGATACCGGCTGGAAGCACTATCAATACCATGACACGGGGAAATGGTACAGGCGCACCTCGAAGGACGTGTCCCATAGATGGTGCGCGGACCTCAACATCTTCAATATCTACGTCGAGGGGGTTTCGCATGACGAGACGGTCGACGCCCTGCACTCTCAAACCGGCTGGCTGACCTCTACTGTGGAGCAAACGTACCTAACCAGCGAGGATATCCAGGGCATCGTCTGTCGCGTCCATGCGGCAGACGACGACTCCCTGAACTGGGATGTCGGAAATGCTCGATTAAAGATTGCACGGACCTATTCCAGCAGATATTCAAAGGCAATTACAATCAGCTCTTCTTGACCGAGTTCTCGAAAGTTCGCGACGATTCCTATTCCGATGACTGGGGACCCGTCCCCGGGTTTCTCACGACGTTCCGACCGGCCCATGTGGCCGACGCGTCCTGTGCCGTCAATGCCTAGGGGGAGGCCCTTGGGACGGAAAGGAATTCAACCACGTCGCGAACAAACAACCGTTCGAGATCCATAGGGCCGGAGTCGCTTCGAGGGCGAGCGCCTGGTGGGTTACAAAGGCGTTTTCCGAAGGAACGCCCCTATTCGAAGATGGCGCGGTCGCGATTATCAGCGACGCATCGGGGCTGTGCGTGAACAGGCCGAACGCAACACAAACAAGGCCATTTAAATTGAACCTCTTCCATAATGGCTACAAGGGAGGCGTGGCGGGAGACCGAGCCTCGGCCTGGGTCGTCGAGGAGGTCCCGTTCACAGGTTCGCTGAGCCTGAATGACGGGTCAAAGGAGATCGGGGCCGACCAGACGGTGACGTGTTCGGATCCGCTCCTCTCATGTACGCCGTGCCATAACTGGTCGGACGTCAAGGGTAACAATGGCGGAACTGCCGTATCCGACTTTATGTACCGCTGGTATTGTGCCGACACAGATGACGTTCCGCTTGACTGCTCCGGTGCGTCCATCATCGGATCTTGCTATCTTTCGAACTTCGGTGATATGCCCGACTGTCCCGCCTATCGGCATGTGGGCATGAATATGTCGGCCAAAATGTGCATAGAGGCGATATCGCTTCGTCTGGACGGCTCCCCCTGGCAAGGCTCAATCTGCTACAGCATGCTTGCAAAGGGCGGCGAATGGAGCGATGCCGCCGCAGATGCGCCCGAATCGGCGAGGGCGGCAAGTCCTTGCGCTGGAGCGCCATCAAGGTATGGCTTACCGGCGAGGTATCCCAACATTTCGACCTTGAGGTCAGGGCATTCAACTCAAATTTGTCATGGACCGGGGGATATGTCTCCGGGCACGATCTCGATTTCACGAGCGTTAACGGCTTTGGCGATCTAAGGGGCGTCAACGAGCTGCGCTGCGTCCAGGTCGATCTGATTCCGAAACCGAATGGCGCGACGGTACTGCGCGAGTTCTCGAAAGGCTCGAGGCGGCTCAGCCTAACGGACCAGGAGCTCGATTCGCTTTCGGGGCGCTATCTTTCCTGTGTGGTCCAGCAGGTGTTCCCCACGGAATTGCGGAGCGGTATCGACTTCGATTCGCCGCTCGTCAGCCGTTTCCACGGCTCGGTATCTGCCGGTCCCGTTCATGTCGGCGGCATCAAGGTCGTCTACCATGCCGACGGCATCGACGACGAGTCCGTTGTGTTCACCGAGACGGCTCAAGCTGGACCCCATACGGCAAGCGACGACGCCACGTCTGCCGCTATTAAAACCCATTGCAACCTCAACGACCATTTCGATGAGGACCCGAGCACAGGGTTCACGGGCTGGTTCACGGACAAAGGTCTGACCTCCCCCTATGGCGGCTCCGAGCTGTCGGCGGGCGACGAGCTCCATCTCTACTCCCGCAACCGCCTGACACTCAGGTGTGCCTTCACTGATAACTCCGTGGACACCACGGAGCTTGTGCTCAGACTTCGCCCGAATCGACCGCCCCGCTTGCCGAATCATGGTCTCTGCCGGATTTCGGGCTGTCTGACGAAAGGCATGCCCTTGACGGCATCGGCCTTCCCGCTATCGGCGATGACGGGCCCGCCCACAAGGCGCTTTATCTCGGTGAGTCGGTCACGCTCGCAAGGCCCATGGGCAGGGTGTACGCCCGCATGGAGGACGGAACCTGGGCGGGCTTTCGCGCCGTAGCATGGCTTGCCTCACAGGATTCCGATTCCCAGATGACGAAGGTCACGCCGACACGCGACACCTGCGTATACATGAGGGTGGAGCGAGCCGACTACGACGGCGTCTCGTCGACTAAGAACTAGCAAGAGGGCCCTCATGGGGCCCTCTTCTTTAGTCTGATTTAATAAGTGAAATAGCCCGGTCGCTTGTTGGCTTGGTGTCTTTTTGGGTTCAGCCTTCTTCTCGAGCTTCGCAAGTTCGTCCTTCAATGCCGCAGTGCAGGCATTTTCTCCGGGGTCTTCTGCTTTAGGGGGTAGACTTCGCGCAAATGCTCGAGTTGGGCGGCGTAACGGGCGTTGATGAAGGGCGGCACGCCATCTGTCTCCCCGAACCCGTTATGGTCTGCCGCAATCTGGTCGATGAGATCGCTCGGGTAGGTTTTCGTTGCGCTCGATTCCGTGACCTCGAATTCGGGCCCTTCGTAGGAATCCCATGCGTCGATACGCTCGATATGGTAAAGACGATCTGATTTCGAGCGCGAAACGGCCATCCACTCCTGGGCGTCGTCCGAACGCCATTCGCTCATACCGCACGCCAGAAGGATGCGATTGGAGTTGCCGTTCGCGTCGAGATCATAACCGAGAGAAGGATATTCAATCCGCTGCCTAAAGAAAAGGCTCCAGTCTGCACATGATTTGATGGCGGCGACCAGTTCGGTTAGTTCGAACTTGCGGAGCAAATAATCCAGCTTGGAGGAGGCGCCCTTCACCCTTATCGACCAGTAGTAACTATGCTTTTCGTGAGCCCTGTCAATGTTCAGCCTTATTCTCTCGGCATCCATCTCATTGAGAGTGATCGCCGTTTTGCCCAAATGAGCCATCGGTACTTTGTCGCCGTTGAAGTCGGCATACAGGTCGACGTGAATCCTGTCCGACTTGCGGATTTCGTCTATGAACTCACCCACCTTAACAAAGGGCAGGACGGTGAATGAATCGGCGTTACCCCCGTTTTCCACGCGCGATTGCCTGCATAGGCTAACCACGGCATCTCGATATGAGGGTTGCTCCTGCCTTCCGTTCGCAGCCGTCATGCAAATCTGCTCGACGACCTGCCTGGGCATCTTGTGCGGGTCGGCGAGCAGATAGTGGTCTCTGAAGGCGAAACTCTTACCGAGCGTGAGCTCCTTGTACCCGGTCACAGTGAACAGGGACTCAAATGCACGATTCGGCCAGTTGTCGGGCCCTTCGTACAAGGCGTTCAGACGCTTCGAGCAATCGATGAGGCCGAAGTTCATGTATGCCTCGTCTACCTCGCGGTCGCCCGCATAGCCCCTCGAGATTCGGCACATGCGGACCCCCAGCTCATCGACCGCCATCGCCTTTCGGTAACCCGGCCAGTCGGCGGGGGAGAGCCAGGTGCCCCCCACGATATCCTCGAGGGTGTGGAAGGGTGCGAAACGGCCCTCGAATTTGATCTCCGAGGCGCTGGGGACAAGGGGCGTCCCGCCATCCATTCGACCCCGGGGCCGTCCATAAGGCCGGCATCTACCGGATCGGCACAGTGACAGTCTCTCAACACCATGCCGTCCTTTTTCGCGGTATAGCTGAACAGGCCGTCCTTCTCGTCGAAGCTGAGGGAGATCTCGCAGCCCTCAACTTCTCCGCCCCATACCCTCTCATACATTTCAATCCACTCCTACTGTCGCTAATGCCAGAACTTGTTCGCACGACCGTTTGCCCCCGGGTCTTGTTGGCGACGCATGGCTCCCGCCGCCACCCCCATCCCATGAACAGCCGGTTTCTCTGGAACGACCGCAAAGGAGCGAAGCTGAGTTCTCTTGAGCTCGCGTGCGCTAGCGTATGCTGCTATGTTGTAGCATTTTCCTGGCGCACCATCTCCCGCTCGATTGCGGCGGCAACGAGCGACCTGTCCGAATACGGGTCAAACGCGGCGGCACAGGAGGCGAGCCTGGACAATGCCGACGGCCCATCGATAAAGGTCAGGGGGACCGAGTAACGCTCCCTGCACCACCTGGCGGCGACGGCGCGTGTAAGGCTCTCGTGCCACCCCTCGCCCTCTGAGGCGGTAAATGAGTTGAGGGAACGGAACCCGTTCTCGCGCATGATGTCGTTGAGTCGTCGGTCTCGATATAGCCGTCCTGCCCGGCGACCGGGTCATAGATGTCGTAGGCGTCCTGCAATACCTGCCAGGCGCCCTGCCGATGGGCCAGGCCATCGCGAAATCTGTCGTCGTCCCGTTCATCGCCTGGAACCCGAGGCCATATACCGTGAAGCTGCCGCACCACGTGAGTCCGTAGCGGGCGCAATCGTCTGCACCGGGCCTCACAGACGGGCCGTCATCCATGTCTCTCAGCCAATTCGGAAGCATGCTCGGGTCGAGCTCCTCGGCCATACCTCTCCCTCCGTCTGTATTTCTGATGTTCCAATCATCGTTTCGGAGGCAGTCGGGCGGGTGGTTATGAACAAGTGTTCCAAGCTGGTGTCACCTCATGGCACCAAGTGGGGGAGCGCCGGCATTTGCGGGACTTTATGCTTGAAGCATCTATTCCAATGGAGGGGAACGCTATGGATACATCCGATGTCTACACCCAGGTATTCCAGTCTCTCATGCATCTTATTCAGATCGCCATCGTGCTTTGGGCGGCAGAGACAATCTTGACGATGCTTATAAAAGAGCATCGCAAGTCCAAGAAGAAGAAAGAGCGGGAGAAACGCCGCCTTGAGTATCAGGACCGTCGCAAGGCCAACGACGAGGAACACGCGAAGGTCACGCGCGCGATGCGCTATGACGTGCTGCGCCGGGATGGCTTCAGGTGTGTCAAGTGCGGACGTGGCCGCGAGGATGGCGTGAAGCTCCACGTCGACCATATCAAGCCCGTCTCACGCGGGGGAAAGTCCGTAATGGACAATCTGCAGACGCTTTGCGAGGACTGTAATTGCGGGAAGGGCAACAAATACGAGGAGTAGCGTATCTGATAACAAAAATATAGGGCGGGGCACATTACTGTATCCGCCCTATATTTTTATCAGTTCAGCCCTCTAAGTATCCTTCTCATCGTGAATCACCGTAACGCGGCGAGTGCAGACTGCTTCGAGATGCGAGCCACTGAATACCTTTCGGTCGGGCTCTAGCTCGAAACGGCCATTCTCAAAGGGGGTGGCCGTTTCGAGCTAGAGGTCGGCATCAGTGATATCGTGCTTCGCCATAAAATCGTTAACGTTCATGCTAATCACCTATCCAAACCGGGTTTCCTAAGTGTCTTGCCGCCCGGTGAAACCATCCCGTGGAGTTGATAGAAGCAATCATCCACTGAATCTAAGAAGCAACGAACTCGATGAGCCTGCTGTTCAAGCCCTGTATTCAGAAATCATAGTGTTCTTCATTTTGCTGCCCCTCAATCCATATTTGGACAGCGAGGCAGGCGAGGGCATTTGGCACAGGTCCATGCGGGTTGTTCCCCCAAGCGTAGCCCATTTTTTCGGCAGCATCGGTTAGCTCGATGTTCGCAAGACAGTTTCGGTCGTGGTTCTTTACGCTGAGCCATCGGCAATATTCGTACATCGTATCCGTGACCCTGGTTCGAGATCCGGGAGCCATGTCGCTGTGCTCCAAGAATTTCATAACGCGCGGGGCATTGTAGACGATAACTTCGTCGGCGCCCCGGATGATCTCCCTGATCTTTTCCTGGTCGTCGAAAACAGAGTGGAGGTCTATCTGGTTGTCGGGTGCGAACTCATTGACCTCAGATGCCGCCTGCCACAGCTCCTTGCGACTTGGCCCGTATTTCCCCTCATGGACCACATTTCCCGCCCAGTCCACGATAGCGATGGCCACGATTTCATCTTCAACGGGGTTGGGCCCCGTCGTCCCGAGGTCTAGACAGATAATCTTTGGGGCCTGTTTCTCGAAATAGCCAGCCATCATGCCGTCACGCCGCCGCTGGATCCTGGGGGCAGCTCCGAGGGAGCGAGCGATGAGCTCGATTTCATCTGCCGTTCCGATTACGCGAACCTTTGCCATACACCGCTCTTTTCGCACGCAGACGGACCTTTCAATTGCTTCTCGACTCTAGCACAACCCCGCTTAGGATAATTCGGCACGGTCGGTGCCACGGCTGCCATTTAATCTGGGCGAACATACGTTATACGGCTACGTACATGTCGCCTACCCGCGCTTTTCCGTGTCACCATTTGTCACCCCTTGGCACCAAATGGCCCCTCACGGACGCATTTACGGGAGCAGAATGTATCTCGGGGGCGGGAAGCAAGCCCCTATCGTGTCGACGGGGGCCAAAGACTCGAACCCCCTAATCGAAAGGAGCGCATCGTGGATTCTGCAACCATGAACGCCATGGCCACGTATCTCGCGGCCAAGACCTACAATGTCCGCCGTGCGGCTGACGAGAAGTTTGGTGCCGTCATCTCTACTGAGATGATCATCCTCATCGGCCTGCTCGCCCTCGCCCTCGTGAGCGTCCTCGCCATTTACTCCGGCAAGCTCCGAGGCGTCATTACTATGGCTACCGAAGTTGTAAACAAGATCGGCACTAGCGGTTATCCCACGGCCTAAATGCGAATACGCCTTCCCCTTTGGCCCCGCCCCGGCTTAATTGCCGGGGCGGGGTTTTGCTTTCGAAAGGAAGGTTGTTTGCCCCAGAATATCCTCTGGCTCAATGAATCTATTTATCAATATCGAATCGTTAAATCTGACCTGGTTGATTTCCGATCTCAGCCGAACACATTGAGCAAATAGGCCATTCCCGCAGTTAGCCGAACGCCCCCGCGGCCCCTCCTGGGGTCCGGGGGCGCCGTTTTCCCAGTTGAAGGAACGGTGGAGATGTGTTTCGATGGGTCCGGTGGCCATGCTCCGCCCGCCGCCCGGCACCTCTTCCCAGACTCAGCCGGACGGTCGGTCCGTCTATTCCGTTTTTCCTCTACTAGCCGCGGGCGATCGCCCCTCTCGCTCGCGCCCTCCTCGATGAGCCCGGCGCCAGGTCGAGGTCGCCTGAA
>ENA-OQAN01000774-OQAN01000774.1-human-gut-metagenome-genome-assembly--contig:-NODE-774-length-15782-cov-5.098882_pt1 | contig 15782 bp, 17 predicted proteins | sample MGYA00242735_ERZ504527 | MGnify/ENA primary metagenome ERZ504527 (study PRJEB26092, sample SAMD00036230) | human gut metagenome | host: Homo sapiens | study: EMG produced TPA metagenomics assembly of... | reverse complement strand
GTTTTATGCAGGAAGAAGTAAACCAAAAAACGGTTGCCTTTCGATCAGGCAACGAAGCTCACAGGAAAAGTGCTGGCTGCCGCTCTTGGCAAGGTGGTTCGGGCGCTGCAAAAGCACCACCAGAAGGCGCTGACCCCGCAGGACGCCAGAGCGTGAAAAAGCTGATGAACCACTATGGCGGCAAAAGTGCCATGCCCTATGTGGGAGCTCCAAAGGATTTTGACCGGATCGCGAAGGAGTTCCATGTGGACTACGCTTTCCATAAAGTGAGCCCCGGTCATTACCTGCTGTTTTTCAAAGCCAATCAGGCGGACGCTATCACGGCGGCCTTCCAGAAGTACAGCGCAAAGGTGCTGAACAAAGAGCAGGACAAGGCTTCCATCCTCGGCCAGCTTCGGAAATTCACGGAGCAGATCAGGACACAGGCAAAGGAAAAGCAGCGGACCAGAGAGGCGGTGAAGGACGGACGTTGAGTGACAAGATCAGAAAATATGTGCTCCCAAACCTGCCGTACCTCTTTGTGTTCTGGTTCTTCTCCAAAATCGGGACGGCCTACCGGATCGCCCCCGGCACAGACTTCGGGACAAAGCTCATGGGGATGCTCGATACCTTCCCCAAAGCATTTGAAACCTACTGGCCGGGGCTGGGAGGTATTGACCTGCTGGTGGGCCTTGCCGGTGCGGCTGGGGTGTATCTGCTGATACAGTCAAAGATCAGGCAGGCGAAAAAATTCCGGCGGGATGCGGAGTACGGCACCGCCCGCTTTGGAACAAAGGAGGATATAAAGCCGTTTGTAGACCCTAAATTTCAGAACAATGTCATTCTGACCGGGACGGAGTTCCTGACCATGAACACCCGTCCGAAAATACCCGCCAATGCCCGGAACCTAAACGCCTGTGTCATCGGCTCGTCCGGTTCGGGTAAGACAAGGTTCTGGCTGACCCCGCAGCTCCTTCAAGCTCATTCCTCGTATGTGGTGGTAGACCCGAAGGGCGGCACCCTCGATCAGTGCGGGCGGTTCCTGCAACGGGAGAAATACAGGGTGCGGGTGTTCAACAGTATCGACTTTTCAAAATCCATGCACTACAATCCGCTGGCCTATATCAAGACGGAAAGCGATGTTTTGAAATTCGTTACTGCTCTGATCGCCAACACCAAAGGCGACGGCAAGGAGGGCGACGAGTTCTGGACTAGTGCGACTCGTTCGCAGACGGTAAAAAGTCTGCGCACGAGCAACGGTTTTCCGTTGTTCGGAGACTGGTAGTTTGATAGGTGGAATGACGGGGTAACGCCCTGAAACGCCTACCCTTGATGGGCGTGCATTAGCTGTAATGGCTGGTGTACGAAGCCCCATGACAAAGGCTGAGAGTAACCGTAACCACTGCCTAAAGTGGTCGAAAGCGGTCTGGAGGCAGACTGTGTTACCTATAAGCCGAGAGTCTATAAGATACCTATGGTTAGAATGTTCGCTTTGGCGGGCGGACTGACGAACCTGCGAATGTACAGGTCTAAAAGAAGACCACGCAGAAATGTGTGGGTGCGTTAATGCGCAGTCGGTGTGGTTTAGTAGAAATTGATCCTACGAACGACCATGCTGTGTTACAGGCACAGGCAAGCCGACAGGTCTATAGCAGGAACCTATGGGTATGTATGAACAGATAGAACTATCGGAACGAGGAAAGGCAGCAGATTCCGCAAGGAATAGTCTGACGAAAAACAATAAGCAGACGAACTGCTGCTGAAAAGTAGTGGTCGAACCTATGATGTGCTTGCGTTATGTGAGCTACGGAGGAATGGCCACAAGTCGGTTGAGATAAGCAGGCATTATTCAATCCAACATAAGGATTCGAGTAAGACCAAAAGGGTCACTTTCGCAAAAAGGAGGTGATGCCTTATGCCAAAGAAAAACAAAACTCTATGTGTAGATGACTTACGTCATGCCGAGTATTACGGTATGCAGCCAGTTTTTGATGAACTCTATCATCGAAGTTTGGAGGGAGAAAATTTTACCGACCTTATGGATTTAATTCTGAGCCGGGACAACATTCTTCTGGCATATCGGAACATCAAAGCAAACGGAGGAAGCTACACAGCAGGAACAGACAACAAAAACATCAGTGACATCGGGTGTTTACCGCCCGAAACAGTTGCAGAGAAAGTGAGGTTTATTGTCACAGGAAGTCAGCACGGATACCGCCCAAAGCCGGTAAGACGCAAAGACATTCCGAAACCAAACGGAAAAACCAGACCGTTAGGTATTCCCTGTATCTGGGACAGGCTGGTACAGCAATGTATCAAACAGGTCATAGAGCCAATCTGCGAAGCGAAATTCAGCGACAACAGTTACGGCTTTCGCCCGAACCGTTCCGTGGAACACGCCGTGCAGAAAACTTACACCATGCTTCAACGCATGAACCTGCATTATGTGATTGAGTTTGATATAAAAGGATTTTTCGACAACGTAAATCACAGCAAGCTAATGCGGCAAATATGGGCAATGGGAATACACGACAAACAGTTGATTTTTATTATCAAGCGGATTCTGAAAGCACCGATTAGAATGCCAGACGGCACTACACTCATTCCAGACAAAGGCACTCCGCAAGGCGGTATCATTTCACCGTTGCTTGCCAATATCGTGCTGAATGAACTGGACAAATGGGTTGAGAGCCAATGGCAGAACCACCCTCTTGTAAAGGAATACGGGTATGAGAGGAAAATCAGAAACTCGATTACTTTTGACCGGAGCAAGGCATTCCTCAAAATGAGGAAAACAGGTTGAAAGAAATGTATATCGTGAGATATGCAGATGATTTCAGAATTTTCTGCCGGAATAAAGAGGACGCTTTGAGAACGAAAGAGGCTGTAACGGCATGGATAACCGAGAGGCTGAGGTTGGAGGTATCGCCAGAGAAAACAAGGATAGTCAATGTTAGAAAACGCTATTCAGAGTTTCTTGGGTTTAAGATACGAGTCAGACCGAAAAGCAGGAAGTACATCGTGCAATCTCATATCTGTGACAAAAAGTTGGAACTGGAAAGGCAAAAACTGGTGGAACAGGCGAAACGAATTGCCCGACCTCCAGAGGGAAAAAGACCTTTGGACGAAATACGGCTGTACAATTCAATGGTTCTGGGAATACAGAATTATTTTCAACTTGCCACCTGCATCAGCATTGATTGCAGGAAAATCCACAGACAGGTCATGACAGTTTTAACAAATCGGCTCAATACAGAAACCGGGTGCAGACTTGTTCGAGAGGGCGGCGCAATGACCGAGAGCGAAAAAGAACGGTTTGGAAAGTCGGCAATGATACGGTATGTATCTGGAATCGACCAACCTATCTACCCTATCGCATACATCAAGAACAAGATACCGATGGCAAAGAAAGCGGCGGTTTGCAGTTACACGGTAGAGGGACGGGCATTGATACACACGAACCTAAGTATGAACTCATCTGTTCTATCAGGTTTGAGGAATCAACCGTCTATGGGGCGAAGCACAGAACTTACTGACAGCAGGATTTCACTATTCTCGGCTCAACGTGGAAAATGTGCGCTAAGTGGGGAACTCTTTGAAAATGCGGCTGACATAGTATGCTGGCTGAAAACACCGGCAGAATTGGGCGGCAAGGAACGCTATCGAAATATGATTTTGTTCCATAATAGATTTCTTCCACTCCTGCAAGAGTGTCCTAAGAATGAGCTAAAAGAGATAGCCGACACGCTCAAGGCAACAAAGGAACTGATGTTAAAAGTGAACAGTCTGCGCCAGCAGGCTGGTTTGTCCGCAATAGAAAACTAACATTTCATTTGGTGATTGATTAAATGCTTGTGAAAACAACCGATGGAACGCCGGATGCGGTGAAAGTCGCACGTCCGGTGTGGAGTGGGGGAAAATCCGGCGATAACTTCAAAGGATTACCTATCACTATAAGCTGAAACCCTCTTGTACTGCGCCCTTGTGGCTTACATCGTCTTTGAGGGGCCGGAAGAAGAACGCAACATGAATACGCTGGTGGAAATGATAAACAGCATGGAAGTCCGGGAGGATGACGAAACCTTCAAAAATGCGGTGGACTATATGTTTGACGGGTTGGAACGTCGCAGCCCCCAGCACTTCGCCGTGAGGCAGTATAAGAAATACAAGCTCGCCAGCGGCAAGACAGCCAAAAGCATCTTGATTTCCTGCGGTGCAAGACTGGCTTCTTTTGATATTCCCCAGCTTCGGGAGATCATGTCCTATGACGAGCTGGAGCTGGATAAGCTGGGGGATGAAAAATCGGCGCTGTTCTTTCTTATCAGCGACACGGACACCACCTACAACTTTTTGGTTGCCCTCGCTTTTTCGCAGATGTTCAACCTTCTGTGTGAACGGGCTGACAACACCTATGGCGGGCGTCTGCCCTACCATGTGCGGGTGCTGTGGGACGAGGCAGCCAATACCGGACAGGTGCCGGGGCTGGAAAAGATCGTGGCCGTCATCCGCTCCCGTGAGATCAGCCTGACGCTCTTTTATCAGGCAATGAGCCAGTGCAAGGCATTGTACAAAGACCATTCCGAAACCATCATGGGCAACATGGACAGTATCGTATTCCTCGGAGGCCGGGAGGCTTCCACCCTAAAGGATATTTCGGAAAACTGGCTGGGCAAGGCCACCATCTCTATGCAGACCGAGGGCCGAACCGTGGACAGTCTGAAAGTTACAGCCAGAATATGCAGCGGCTTGGCCGGGAGCTGATGACCACCAGCGAGATCACCACCATGCCCGGGGATAAATGTATCTTGCAGCTTCGGGGCTCCCGCCCTTCCTGTCCCCGAAGTATGACTTGAAAAGCACCCGAATTACAAGTACACAGCCGAATTTGATAAAAAGAAAAACGCCTTCCGCTTGGAAAGCCTGTTCCGCCACCGGCCATTGAGACTAAAGCCGGAGGACGAATACACGGTGTACGAAGTGGACGGCTCCGACACAGACGAAGAAGCTGACCTGTTGAATTTCGATGATCTGGACAGCGACGAGTTTGTGTAACTTCGGGCCATGATGACCCGAAGCGCCGCCGATGTGGGCGGCTTTTTTTGTACCCAAAACCATCAAACAAACAAAATGGAGGAACGTATATGGAATTTTTCAATCAGGCAATCGACATTCTTAAAATTCTGGTCATGGCTCTTGGCGCTGGTCTGGCGGTATGGGGCGTCATCAACCTTCTGGAAGGTTACGGGTCGGACAACCCTGCGGCAAAAAGCAGGGCATTAAGCAGCTCATGGCTAATTAGATGTAATAAAAGCGGAGAAAGGAAAAGCACAATCCAGACGGAACCGGCGGTGTAGTCAAGAAATATTGTGGAAACGCAAGATTTCTGCTATAATGGGTATAAAACACTTGACGATGGAAAGAAAGGCGGGAAGCCTATGCACATTAGTTATCAGCCACTATGGAACACACTGAAAGAGCGTGGCATGAGGAAAGAGGATTTGCGGCTTGCCGCCGGTCTTACCACAAATATGATTGCCAACATGGGCAAGGGAAAGAATATCAGCATGGAAACGCTGGTTCGCATTTGTGAAGCCTTGAATTGTGGTATTATGAATGTGATTAAATTAGAACAGGACAATATCTAAAGCGATATAATTTTATATTTGATTCGATTTGCACAAAAAATTAAATTTTAATGGTGTATATTTTCTATTGTACCCAATGTAAATAAGTGCTATCATAAAATAAAACAAGTACATTTGAAACATTTTATGATTTGAGAGTGTGCTTGCAGGTTAGTAGCATATTGCCAATAACTGAATACAAAAAATGTAGGTTCTGGTCATTTTAGAAAGGAGCATTGTTTATGAAAAAATTTAGTAAAAGATTGTTTACCTCGTTGGTAGCGTTTTGTATGCTTTTTTCTGTGAGTGCGGTTCCTGCTTTTGCAGCGGAAACAACAACGGAAATAACGGATACTCAACAGCCGGTAGTCATTGGAGAATATGACGGATACTTAACCGATGTTATGATTTCCGATGGTGTCACCAAAAGAGCAGTCGCTAATGTTCGTATTAACTCTTATGCAACTTATGATGAGGATGATGGGATTCAAGTTCATGTGAAGTTGTATGTACCGTGGTATGAATCTCCAAAACCGGAGTTCACTGGTATGACTGGTACAGTTAATGTGCTTATGAACAAAAAATCCACCAATACGGCATTTGCAGAATTAGCCGACGGTGAAGAAACAATCGAAACTGATGTGGATACTGGAAGAACAGGTAATAGCGGAGATAAGGGAACGGTTTCTGTTTCTGGTGTTGCTACCGCTAATAATGCCTTGGCAGGCGGTGGAGCTTTCGCTATTTCTTACCCTGTGACACTTCCCTAATTAAATGCAAAACAGTTGTGAATTAAGGTTGGTAATAGGTAAAATGAAACGGTTATTGGCAATATGCGTATGTTTTTTTATGTGTGTAGGCTTATGTTCGTGTGATTCTTCCCAAACTCGGTCGGTATCATCATATAACTGGTCTTTAGAATTTATTACTGATTTAGATGGTAATATGTTATTCTCAGGTTCAGTGCATGATGACATACCAGTATTGGATTTGACATTGAGTTTTGAAGAAAAAAGTTTTATCTTAACAGATAACACTCATAAACAAGAATGGACAGGTACATATTCGCTTGAAAAGATTGACAATTCTTCTTCGAAACTCGGATTAACTTTTGAAAATTTAGAGGAGCCTGTTACAGGCGTATATGGAACAAGAGTTTATTCTGATGATTCAGAAAGCGCAACAATTACATTACAAACTGATGAAAATATCCTGTCTTTTGTTGGAGAAGATTCATAAATAAAAACAGCCGCTGTAGGAACAAAATCCTACAACGGCTGTTTTTATTTCCACGGCCTGCGCCGGAAGTTCATACCAGACTGTTTTATCAGCGGGGATTTCTTGAACAGCTTTTTCAAAAGGCTTCGTTCCTCTTGTGAGAGCCGCTTGTATTTGAGCCGGAACGCCTTGCAGAATATCTCCGTGAATTGCTGAACCCTGTCCCCCGGAGATTGCATGGCCTTTTGTACTTCCCGTATAAGTTCATCGGCAGGCGTGGTATCCGGCGCACTTTCGCTGTCATTTTCGTGCGCCTTGCGTATATCATGGAGAATGACGTCCCATGTTTTGTGCGTCACATGGCAGAAAAAATCTTCTTCCTCTATCTGACAGGCTTCCAACACTTTGATTGCCCGGTCTGCCGCAGCTTCGGGGTGTTCTTCCAGTACCATAGCCCGTAAAGCAGCCAGTGAGCTGTTTGTGTCATGGAAGTGCATGGTTGCTATCCCGTCCACATAGATTTCTGCGTCTGCCAGCAATTCCTTAAATTTTTCATGGGAGATAATCTCACACAGCAGCCGGTTATTGAAGCGTTCACTTTTCAGCAGTTCCACGACTTCATCACTCAAATGTAATTCTTCTATCGGGGTGTTTTCATATCTCCGATTATTGGTAAGGCCGAGCAGATAGTCAACCGACACCTGATAGAAGTCTGCCAGCTTCAACAGGCTGCCGTGGTTAATTTCCTTGTATTCGTCGTTGTCGTTTTCATAACTGCCGAGGGCTGATTTTGAAATGCCGGTTTCCTGTGCCAGTTCTTCCAGATTCAAGCCCCGTTCCACCCGTAAATCTTTCAGGCGTTCCTGTACGGAAATGCGGGTTTTCATAAACACATCGCTCCTTCCTGCGGCTGGCTGCCGCTGTTATTCCTTATTATACCATATACCGTTCCGAAATCGTGGAATTTTTCGATTTTGGGGCGGTTTTCCTATTTTATGGACATACGGGAAAGGGTTCAAAAATGAGCTATGATTAAGTCAGTTCATCGATGGATTATTTCCAATCGAATGACCGGCTGATGGGATATGCTCCCCGGCGATGTAGCGCAACGACCTGCGGCAAGGAAATGGAGGAACCTTGACCGCAGCGAGCGTACCAACGGGAACGAAACGCCGCTGTGAGATTCAGGGGCAGGAACGACAGCAGGACAACCCGGCAGAACTGATACCAAAACGCTACCCAAACACGACAAATCGGCGGGGTGTAGTCTGCCCCGTCCGTAATACTATGGGGCATTTCAAAGCGGCTCTATGGCCGTATTTTCCTTGAAAATCGCCCCGAAACATGACACCAAAAACCTTTATCCGCCTGTTCCCGTTGTTACGGCTGAAATGGGCGGATTTTCTATGATAGGAGCACTATGCCGAGAATGAGCAAGAAACGGAAGTTGGAGCTTTCCTTCTTCCTCAATGACCGGGGGCGTGTGGCCTACAACGACCTGTGCCGGAAGTGCCAGCATAAGTGCAAGCAGAGTTTCCGGGCTGTCGTGATAGACTGCCCCCATTACCTGTCAAAACGAGCCAAGCGAAAGGAGAAAATCAGTTAAATGGAATTTGAATTTATGAGCGCAGACACGGTTCTGCCGCCTTGTATGCCGCTACCCGCCGCAATGCTTCGGCTGCCGATCAGCAGCACAGCAAAAGTCATGTATGCCCGTCTGCTGAACACCACCCTTACGGCAGGGATAGAGGATAGCAACGGCATTTTGTTTGTCCGTTTTCCTATCATGGAATTAGCGGCAGCCCTCTCCCGCAGCCCCGTCACTGTGAAGCGTTCCCTGAAAGAATTGGAGGACATCGGCTTATCCTGCGGGTGCGCCGGGGTGTGGGAGAACCAAACCGCATTTACACGCTGCTTCCCAAAGGAGGGCTGCCATGATAAATGAGAAGCTGGAAAAGCTGAATCAGGAGATTGCCAAAGGCGAAGCCAGACTGCGGCGGGCGCAGCATGAAGAAAAAATACTGGAACACCAGGTGAAGCAGCTTACCCGGAAGGAACGGACGCACCGGCTCTGTACCAGAGGAGCTATGCTGGAAAGTTTCCTTTTAAGGCCGGAAGTGCTGACAGACGAGGATGTGATGGACATTCTGAAACAGGCATTTTCTCAAAGTGGCATGAAGGAAATAGTTGCAGAAAGCGTGAAAGGCGGGTAGCCGGGGAATCCCTTACGGAGTAAGGGCGCAACTATACACCGGTCAAGCCGGTGCGTTGCGCCCTGCCGGGGCTTCCTGCGGAAAGCGGATGATTTTCAGCACCGTTGCGGCTGCTTCCAATCATCACAGGGGACGCTACACTTCCCCTGCGCTGGCTGCGCCAGCTACCCCTTTGTGGACTTGCCGCCCGGGAACACCTTGCGCTGCAAGCTGTTCCGTCCAGCAAGTTTACAATTTATCTATTCCAAAACAGGACTGCCCGTAGTATAATAAAGCTAATGACGAACACTATCTAAGGAGATGGTTTTATGTATGGATTGATTGCTTTGAATTTCATCATACCCTTTGTTATGGTTTTTGTAGGATATATCTTAAAGAAGCACCCGGTAAAAGATATGACATCCGGTAACGGATACAATACGCCTACATCTCGGAAGTCACAAGAGCATTGGGATTATGCACAAAGCATAGCACCTAATATTTTTATTGGTATTGGCAAAACATTAGGTTTGGTAGAAATCGTTTTGTGTATATCCTTACTTCTTCTTAATATTTCTACACAGACTACCGTATTTGCAGGAGTAGTTGTTGGAATTATTTTTCTGATTTTTGGATTTTATAAAACAGAAACTGGAATTACAAGTAAATTTGCGAACAAAAACTTTTAAGCTATTAGACAGCTTTCCATCATCGAGCCAACCTGACCCGAACCTTCAAAACTGAATACTAATCGCCTACCAGCGACACCACTAAGCAGGAAATCAGAAACGGTTTCCTGCTTTTCTTTTGCCCAAAATCAACCACAGGAAGGAGGAACGCTATGCCCTGTCCACACCATGATATAAAAATAATCCAGCGCAGCAACCACCAGTCAGCCGTTGCGTCTGCCGCCTACCAGAGTGGGGAACGGCTGTTTTCCGAGTACGACCAGAAGCAGAAATACTATTCCCATAAAAGCGAGATTGTCCATACAGAAATCATGCTGCCGCCCCACGCCCCACCAGCGTATGCAGACCGCAATACTTTGTGGAACGCCGCCGAAGCTATCGAGAAGCAATGGAACTCCCAGCTTGCCCGGAGAATCGTGCTTGCCATACCGAGGGAAATCCCCCCGGAACAGCACGCCGACCTTATCCGGGACTACTGCCGGGAGTTTTTTGTTTCTAAAGGCATGATTGCCGATTTTGCCATCCACGACAAAGGGAATGGGAATCCCCACGCCCACATCCTGCTGACCATGCGGGCAATGGACGAAAACGGGAAATGGCTTCCCAAGAGCCGGAAGGTTTATGACCTTGACGAGAACGGCGAGCGTATCCGGCTCCCGTCCGGGAGCTGGAAAAGCCACAAGGAGGATACCGTGGACTGGAACGACCAGAAGTACGGAGAGATCTGGCGGCAGGGCTGGGCGGCTACCGCTAACCGCTATCTGGAAGCCAACGGACGCCCGGAGCGCCTTGACCTTCGTTCCTATGAACGGCAGGGGCTTGATAAATCCCCACCGTCCATATGGGCCAGCAGTCAGCCAGATGGAGAAACGAGGGATACAGACCAACATCGGCAACTTGAACCGGGACATCAAAGCCGCCAATTCCCTTATGCAATCTATCCGGCAGATGGTACGCCACCTGAAAGGCTGGATTGCAGACCTGAAGGAGAAAAAAGCCGCCCTGCTGGAAGCCTTGCAGGAATCGAAGGAACCCACCCTGCCGGAGCTGCTGGGGAAATATCTGGATTTGCGCCGGGAGGAACGTACAGGCTGGACAAGCAAAGGCCAGCTTACAGGCAGCGTTGCCGATTTCAACAAGGTTATGGAAGCTATCCGCTATCTGCGGGAAAAGGAGCTGTCCACTGTGCAGAGTTTGGACGCTTATCTGGATACCGTCAGCGGGCAGGCCGTTTCCATCCGGGCAGAGATGAAGCCGAAAGAACAGCGTATGAAAGAAATCAACACCCTGCTTTCCCATATCGCCAACTTTGAAGCCCATAAGCCGGTTCATGTGGAGTATGCTGCCATCCGGTTTAAGAAGCCACGGGAACAGTTTGCCGCCGCCCATCGGGACGAGCTGGACGCTATAATGCCGCTATCCGTTATTTCAAGGTGCATTTGAAGGAGAAGAAGTACAGCATTAAAAAGCTGAATGAGGAACAGACACAGCTTGCCGGAGAAGTTGCCGGATATAAGGAACGGTTGTCCGCATTACAGGAGGATGTGAAGATTCTCCGGGATGTGCGTCACTGGCTCAATCAGGTTCTTCCGTCTGAACAGTACCGCCAGACCGCCGAGCCGGGAAAGAAACCGTCCATCCAGCAGGCAGTCAAAGGCCGGACGCAGCGTATCCGGGAAGAACAGGCCGAGAAACGGAAGCAGCCCCGCACAGAGAAAAAACAGGATATGGAACTTTAATAGGCGCTTGCTATTTTCTTTTTCGAGAATGACAGGCGCTTTTCTTATTTTCAGGAGGATTTATTTGAATGTATTTAAAGCTGTCAAGCAGTCTGTTACCACCCGGCAGGCTGCGGAGCATTTTGGAATCCGGGTGGGACGAAACGGGATGTGTGTCTGCCCCTTCCATGCTGATAAAAACCCCAGCATGAAGGTTGACCGGCGCTTTCACTGTTTCGGCTGTCAGGCAGACGGGGATGTGATTGACTTTGTTTCCCGTCTGGAAGCTGTCAGTCCGAAGGAAGCCGCCCTCATGCTGGCGCAGGAGTTCTCCATCCCCTATGAGGACAGGGAACCACCCGGCAGGAGAAAACCCAAACCCCGGCAGGAAACCCCGGAACAGCGGTTTTGCCGCATGGAGCGTTACTGCTTCCGGGTGCTGTCCGATTATTACCATCTTCTGCGCCGCTGGAAACGGGACTATGCCCCTAAGATGCCGGAAGAAGCATGGCACCCGCTTTTTGTGGAAGCCTTGCAGAAGCAATCCCATGTGGAATATCTGCTGGATGTGCTGCTCTCCCCGGATATGGAGGAACGGGCAGTCCTTATCGTTGACTATGGAAAGGAAGTGAGCAATCTTGAAAGACGAATGGCAGAGCTTGCCGCCCAAGATACGGCAGGCCGCAGAACAGACCATACAAGAAGCAGCCCCGCCCCGGAGCATTGAGGAAGTAAAGGCCATGCTGGAAAGCACCGAGAAAGGCAGCGTCCGCAACAGTATCCGCAACTGCCTGACCGTCTTTCAGAATGACCCGCTGCTTTCCGGGGCAATCGCAAAAAATCTGCTGACCGAGCGAGTGGACATTGTAAAGCCCATCGGCTACCACCGCATCGGCACCGCCATCACGGACACGGATATGAACTATCTGCTCCTGTATCTGGAAGAAACCTATGGGCTTACCAGTGAGAAAAAGATTACCGCCGCATCGGGATTGTTGCCAATGAAAACGGCTACCACCCCGTCCGGGACTACCTGAACGGCCTTTCATGGGATGGCAGGAGCGTATCCGCTATTGCCTGCGCCACTTTCTGGGAGCCGACACCGACCAGTACACCTATGAAGCCCTGCGGCTGTTCCTGCTGGGAGCCATCCACCGGGCATTTTGCCCCGGCTGTAAATTTGAAGTCATGCTCTGTCTGGTGGGCGGTCAGGGAGCCGGGAAATCCACCTTTTTCCGGCTGCTGGCAGTAAAAGACGAGTGGTTTTCCGATGATTTGCGGAAGCTGGATGATGATAACGTGTACCGCAAGCTGCAAGGCCACTGGATTATCGAGATGTCGGAGATGATTGCCACCGCCAATGCCAAGAGCATTGAGGAAATCAAGTCATTTTTAAGCCGACAGAAGGAGGTCTATAAAATCCCATACGAAACCCACCCGGAGGACAGGCTGCGGCAATGTGTGTTCGGCGGCACTTCCAATGCCCTTGACTTCCTGCCCCTTGACCGTTCCGGCAACCGGCGCTTCCTGCCGGTCATGGTGTACCCGGAACAGGCCGAGGTTCACATTTTGGAGGACGAAGCCGCTTCCAGAGCCTATCTTGCACAGGTCTGGGCAGAAGCCATGACGGTTTACCGCAGCGGGGATTTTAAGCTGTCTTTCAGCCCGGAAATGGTGCGCTATCTCAAAGAACACCAGCGGGATTTCATGCCGGAGGACACCAAGGCCGGGATGATACAGGCATACCTTGACCGCTATACCGGCGGCATGGTGTGTTCCAAGCAGCTTTTCAAGGAAGCCCTGAACCACCCCTTTGACGAGCCGAAGCAATGGGAAATCCGGGAAGTCAACGACATCATGAACCATTGCGTGACGGGCTGGAATTACTTTTCCAACCCCCGTGTGTTCCCGGAATACGGCAGGCAAAAGGGCTGGGAGCGTGAAACGAAAGCAACGGACATCAGCAACGGAGCTGAAAAAATCCCGGAAGGATTTGAGGAAGTCACGGAACAGATGGAGCTTCCCTTCTGAAAAATGCAGCCGGTTGCCGACCCTGTTGCACTCCCGTTGCCGAGCCGTTGCCGGGAAACCCCCCGTAACTGCGGGCTTTTCCCCTTATCAGCAACCAAAACAACAGAAAAATAAAAGAAAATAAAAATAAGAGCCAAACTGCCAGACAGAGATAGTTTTCAGGTTTTTTGAAGCCCGTTGCCGGACTTCGTTGCCGACCTTCTCCTTGTCTGGCTTATTCTATTATGGAGGATAACTGCCTATGGCAAAAACGAAAACAGAGATTCATGTTACCACAGTTTTTGACGGCGAACTGGACGCCACAGACGTCTTTGTGAGCCTGATTGCCCAAAAATATGGGCAGAATACCAGCAAAGAAAATCTTGCGAAAACACAAGATTTAGAGTATAATAAGGATGAGGTTCAGAAGAACCGTGTTCCGTCTGGATTGTGCGGGTAAACGGTTATGATGAACGGATATGAATATACAGACATGGACGCAATACTGGCAGGCAGCTTCCGGGCAGCCATCTATTGCAGGCTTTCCAAAGACGATGACCTTGACGGGGAGAGCGCCAGTATTGCCAACCAGCGGGATATGCTGGAAAAATACTGCGAAAAGCAGGGATGGGAGGTTGTGGCAGTCTATCAGGACGATGGCTACACGGGGCTGAACATGGAGCGCCCCGACCTGAAACGGATGCTCAAAGCCATCGAGCGCAGGCAGATAAACCTTGTCATAACGAAAGATTTATCGAGGTTGGGCAGAAATTATTTGCAGACCGGCACACTCATTGAGGACTTCTTTCCCCGCCACGGCGTCCGCTATATCGCCATGAATGACGGTATCGACACCATGCGGGAGAATAACGACATTGCGCCGTTCAAGAACATCCTCAACGAGATGTACAGCAAGGATATTTCCAAGAAGGTACATTCCTCTTACCTTCTGAAAGCCCAGCAAGGCCAGTTTACCGGCTGTATCGCCCCTTTCGGGTATCAGAAAGACCCGGAGGACAAAAACCATCTGCTGGTGGACGAGGAAACCGCCCCCATTGTCCGGCAAATCTTCCGCTGGGCGCTGGAAGGACACGGCCCGAACTTTATCCGGCGCAGGCTGGAAGAACAGAAGGTGCCTTGCCCTACATGGTGGAACCGGGAACGGGGCTTCCGCAATGTCCGCACTAAATGGGAAAAGAAAGACCCGGTAAACGGGCGGTATATGTGGGATTTTTCGGTAATCAAGGACATCCTGATGAATCCCGTCTATACCGGGGCTATCGCTTCCCAGAAGAAGGACTACCGCTTCAAAATCGGCACCATCGGGGAAAAAAAGCCGCAGGACTGGATTGTGGTGGAGGAACGGCATGAGCCGATTGTTGACCGCAAGAGCTTTGACATCGTGCAGGACAAGCTGAAATCCCGGCAGCGTTCCCGCCAGACCGGGGAAATCAGCCTGTTTGCGGGGCTTCTCAAATGTGGCGAGTGTGGGAAATCACTGACTATCCGCTACACCAACGACAAGCACCCGAAGCAGATTTATTCCTGTAAGACCTATAATGCCTATGGGAAACAGCACTGTACCCAGCACCGTGTGGAGTACGAAACCTTTACCGCCTTGTGCTGAACAAAATCCGGGAATGTGCGAAGGCCGCCCTGATGGACGGGGAAGCTGTTGCCGGACGGCTTACCAACACCTGTGAAGCCGAGCAGAAAGGCCAGCGGGAAGCGTTGGAGCGTTCCCTGACGAAGCACGAGGAACGGATTGAGGTACTGGAAAAAATGGTGCTGCGGCTCTATGAGGACATGGTTGCCGGACGTATCAGCGAAGCAAACTTCAATCTCATGCTGGATAAGACGCAGAAGGAACAGGCTGAACTAAAGGAACGGTTGAACAGGGGCGCAGGAAGCTGGCTGATGAAATCCGCCTTGCCGTGGACGCCAAGCAATGGGTGGACGCCATTCAGGAATACGCCGACATCACGGAGCTGGACGCTGCCACCCTCAACCGTCTGATTAAAGAAATCGTTGTCCATGAACACATCGACAGCGATAAGACACGACACATTTCTATTGAAATTCATTTTAATCTCAAACCCATCCCGGAGGTGGAACAGGTCACGGCCTGACTTGTTCCCGCCGGGGCGGTTCTAAAAAAAATTCCATAAATTTCTTGACACGCCGCCGCCCGCCATCGAGCAGAGTTTTACACCTATTTTGGTATGAAACAGCTCATGGCGGCGGCGGTGTCGTTCTGATCGGCCTTCAGCTTATCCCTCTGCTGTCCGGGCTGTTCAGCTAAATGTCACCCGTTGTCCCTTTTCCAGAAAAAGGAGCTGATATATGGACTTT
>ENA-OQAN01000773-OQAN01000773.1-human-gut-metagenome-genome-assembly--contig:-NODE-773-length-15789-cov-1.889733_pt1 | contig 15789 bp, 29 predicted proteins | sample MGYA00242735_ERZ504527 | MGnify/ENA primary metagenome ERZ504527 (study PRJEB26092, sample SAMD00036230) | human gut metagenome | host: Homo sapiens | study: EMG produced TPA metagenomics assembly of... | reverse complement strand
GTGATGTAGAGTATGTTATTGAAGCTCATTTTGAAATGACGGAGAAAGCAAATGAAACGGATAATCCAGGGAAATTCAAGGATATTATTATGAGGAGATTGAAAAGAGGCGCATGTTACAGTATGCCTTATTTTGGGTGTCGGGAATTTCCTGCAAATTTTGAGTTGTGTAATGAAGAGGAAATTCATACTGCATATGACGATGTAGAGGAAAAAGATTTTGGATTTATGCTATATGATATTGATTATTCGGATGAAGAGAATCTTAGCCCCATGTTTTTTAGAGCAATCATGAAACAGGGAGTAATAGATGTGCGAAACTGCGAGGTGGTTCGATGATACTGCAGGCATTGGTGAAATATTATGAAGATTTGGAAAGACAAGAAAAATTACCCAAACAGGGTGGTGTCAGGCAAAAGTTTCTTATGGAATCAATTTGTCTACAGACGGGGATATAAAGAATATCTTATGGCTGAAGGAGGAGAGACAGGCAGGGAAGAAACAGATTTGGATTTCACAAACAATGAAAGTTCCGGCAATGCTCACGCGATCATCCGGAGTTGCGGCGAATTTTTTATGTGATAATTCGAAATATATGCTTGGAATTGATAAGAGTGGTACAGGAAAAAGAATTACAGAATGCTTTGAAGCGGCAAAGGAGAAGCATCTGAAGTTGTTGAAAAATACTTCCGGAGAAATGGCACAGGCTATATGTGCTTTTTTTTATAAATGGAATCCGGAAAAAGCAAAAGAAAATGCTGCTGTTTTAGAAAACTGGGAGGAGATCACGGATGGTGGAAATCTTATATTCTGTATGGATAAAAAATATGCCCAGGATGACAAGGAAATAGAGCAAATATGGAATGTAGAAAGTAAACAGTCGGAAACAGATATAAGTGGAATTTGTCTGGTAACAGGAGAAAAACTGAAATTTCAAGAATTCACAGGAATATAAAAGGGGTGCCGGGAGCACAGTCCAGTGGTGCAGCTTTGGTTTCTTTTAATGCACCATCATTTGAATCTTATGGAAAAGAACAGAGCTATAATGCACCGGTCGGAAAATATGCAGAGTTTGCTTACACAAGTGCGTTGAATTATTTGCTGGCACAAAAGAAATATACGTTTCCGCTGGGAGATTCTATTATTGTATATTGGGCAGAGGAGGCAAAGACGGAATATCAGGATGCGCTTTTAGCATTGTTAAATCCGGTAAAAGATAATCAAAGTGAGGTACATGGATTTTTTGAAAAACTCAGAAAAGATGAACAGATCATAATTGATGACATTGAATTAAATCCATCTCAGAAGTTTTATATTTTATGTCTGGCACCAAATGCTGCCAGGTTATCTGTAAGATTTTTTATCAGAGTTCATTTGGAAATATTACGAAAAATCTGGCATGTCATTATGAACGAATGCAGATGATAAAACCTAAATGGGAAGAGCGGGAATATCTTGGAATTGAAGATATGTTAAAAGAAACAGTGAATATGAATTCACGGGATAAAAAAACAATCTCCAATATGGCCGCTATGGCGTTTTTCAGCTATTTTACAAAATTCCAGGTATCCGGCAAGTTTGTATACAGATACATTAATAAGAATACGGGCTGAGCAGGGATGTGTAACATGGGGAAGAGTTTCTATTGTTAAGGCATTTCTGATAAAAAATTATAAAAATACGGAAGGAGAGATCTGTATGGGATTAAATGAAGAATCTAATGATGTAGCATATGTATTGGGAAGATTATTTTCTGTGTTGGAGGTCGATTCAGACAGAGGCAAATCCTGGAATAAAATCAACAATTCGAGATCGGTATTTTAATTCAGCATGTGCAACACCGGCATCAGTATTTCCAGTATTGTTTAAATTAAAAGAATAGTCATATAAAAAAAAAATAGAAAGAGATAAAGGGTATTTGAAAAAGAAAATATGAAGATCTTTTGGGCGAATTGGTGAGTAAGCTAGAAGCTTATCCAAAACGTTTGCCATTGGAGGAACAAGGAAAATTTATTTGGGGTATTACCACCAGAAACAGGAAGTATTTGGGAAAACGGGAGGGAAAATAGATGAGCGAAGTTATTAAAAACAGATATGAGTTTGTAGTTTTATTTGATGTGGAAATGGTAATCCAAATGGAGATCCGGATGCAGGAAATATGCCAAGAATAGATCCGGAAAGCGGCTTAGGGCTTGTTACGGATGTCTGCCTGAAAAGAAAAATAAGAAATTATGTGGAAACAGTAAAAGAGGATGCACAGGGTTACAAAATTTATATTAAAGAAGATGTTCCGTTGAATCGAAGTGACCGAACGGCATGTGAAAATGTTGGAATCAAAGAAACAGATGATAAGAAGTAAACGGAAGCATTAAAAAAACTGAAAAAAAAGTGATCCGGGTGTGGATTCAAAATTGCGGGATTACATGTGTGAAAATTATTATGATATCAGAACTTTTGGGGCAGTAATGACTACTTTTGTAAAAGCTTCTTTAAACTGCGGACAGGTGCGTGGCCCAGTTCAGCTTGGATTTGCCAGAAGTATCGACCCAGTGATCAGTCAGGAAGTTACCATTACCCGTGTGGCAATCACAACAGAAAAAAGATGCCGAAAATAAAAGTACCGAATGGGAAGAAAGAGTATTGTGCCATATGCATTGTATCGCGCAGAGGGCTTTATATCTGCAAATCTTGCACGAAAAACAACAGGATTTACAGAAGAAGATCTGGAACTTCTGTGGGATGCGATCATAAATATGTTTGAAAATGACCATTCAGCAGCCCGTGGAAAAAATGTCAGTACGTGAACTGATCGTGTTTAAGCACAGTAAAGAATTGGGAGATTGTCCGGCATATAAATTGTTTGATGCAGTTGAAGTAACACGAAAAGAAAATGTAGAATATCCGAGAAGATATCAGGATTATACAGTTGAAATTCATAATGATAAAATACCGGAATCTGTTGAAGTAAAAGGATGATTTGATGGAGTATACAGAAGATGATTATTTGATGATATCAGGTATACAGCATTTTAAATTTTGCAGAAGACAGTGGGCATTGATCCATGTTGAGCAGCAGTGGGCAGAAAATGTTCATACAGCTGTTGGAAAACTGATGCACCAGAAGGTACATGATCCATATTTGACGGAAAAAAGAAAAGATACTATTTTGGTAAGAGCTTTGCCGGTTTCTTCAAGAATTATGGGAGTGAGTGGAGAGTGTGATCTTGTAGAATTTCATAAATGTGAAGATGGAATACGGCTTCATGGACATCGGGGAATGTATTCTGTTTATCCGGTAGAATACAAAAAAGGAAAAGAAAAATCAACAGATGCCGATAGATTGCAGCTTGTGGCACAGGTTTTATGTCTCGAAGAAATGTTTTCTGCAACAATACCTGAAGCAGCTCTTTTTTATGGAGAAACAAGACGAAGAGAAGTTGTGGAAATTACAGAGGATCTGAGAAATGCAGTCAAAGATATATTTGAAGAGATGCATCAGTATTACAATAGAGGTTATACTCCGAAGGTAAAAACAGGTAAAATGTGTAATTCCTGTTCATTAAAGGAACTTTGTCTGCCCAAATTAAACAAACAAGTTTCTGTGAAACATTATATAGACCAGATGCTGAAGGAGGAAGAGACATGAAAAAACTTTTGAATACGTTGTATGTAACTTCTGAAAACAGCTATTTGGGTTTAGATGGAGAAAATATAGTTGTTTTTGAAGAGGATAAAGAAAAAGGAAGACTTCCATTACATAATCTGGAAGGGATAGTTTCCTTTGGATACAGGGGCGTCAGTCCGGCATTGATGGGATCTTGTGCAGAAAAAAATATCTCTCTTTGTTTTATGACGCCCCAGGGAAAATTTCTTGCGAGGATAACCGGAAAGACAAGAGGAAATGTGCTTTTGCGAGAACAGCAGTATGCAAGCAGTTTGGATTCAGCAATCAGCCTGGAAATTGCAAAAAACTGTATACTTGGAAAGGTGTATAATGCAAGATGGGTGTTGGAACGCTGTGTTAGAGATCATAGTATGCAGGTAGATGCGGACAAAATAAAAATAGCATCAGAAAAGCTGAAACATACGTTGGGATTAATTCAAACATGTGAATCAAAAGCACAATTAAGAGGTTTTGAAGGGGAAGCGGCCAGCGTGTATTTTGGAGTTTTTGATGAAATGATTTTGCAACAGAAAAAGGATTTTTCATTTCAAGGAAGAAATAAAAGACCACCGTTAGATAATATGAATGCAATGTTGTCTTTTGTATATACGTTGTTGACAAATACGATTGCTTCTTCCTGGAGTGTGTGGGGCTGGATCCTTATGTGGGATATCTTCATACCGAAAGACCAGGTAGAGTATCACTGGCTTTGGATATGATAGAGGAATTAAGAGCTGTATTGGCAGATCGTTTTTGTATTATCGCTTGTTAACAAAAAGATTTGTAAATGGAAAGAATTTTACCAAAAAAGAAAATGGAGCTGTTCTGATGGATGATGAGCTGCGAAAAAAGCTGTTGGTAGAATGGCAGAAGAAAAAGAAGGAAACCATCACACATCCGTTCTTGAAAGAAAAGGTGGAATGGGGAATGGTTCCTTATGTACAGGCAATGTTGTTGGCAAGATATTTAAGAGGAGATTTGGACAGTTATCCAGTGTTTTTGTGGAAATGAGGTGACAAAGTGTTGGTAGTGATTACTTATGATGTAAATACAGAGACAACTGCAGGAAGAACTCGTTTGCGTAAAGTGGCGAAGCAATGTACAAATTATGGAAGAAGGGTGCAAAATTCTGTATTTGAGTGTATTTTGGATAGCGCTCAAAGTGTTGCTTTGAAGGGGATATTGTCTGATATTATTGACAAAAATAAAGATAGCTTACGTTTTTATTACCTCGGAAATAATTATCAGACTAAAATAGAACATGTAGGTATAGAACGTGGAATTCCAGTAGATCAACCTTTAATTATGTAGGTGCGAATCAGAAGTACACATAAAATGCCGGCAGGATTCGCACTACAAAAATCAGAAAAGTAACATGAATAACACTAAAGAAAAGAGAGAAGGGATAATAAAAAGTAGAAAAATTATATTTATTGCATAAAAAAACAAAGAATATTTGTGAAAATTTGCCGTCGTTCCCCACGAGGGAACGTGGATTGAAATTTCCAGCGGCTTGGCAATGTATTCTGCCAGATCCGGTCGTTCCCCACGAGGGAACGTGGATTGAAATGGAAAAGAAGCAATGTCTGGGATGCTTGCTATCGTCGTTCCCCACGAGGGAAAGTGGATTGAAATCTGGATATGACCTTAATTTTTTTTCGCATTTCGTGTCGTTCCCTACGCAGGAATGTGGATTGAAATCCCGATCACATATGCGATCACTGTAGCTCCAGCCGTCGTTCCCTACGCGGGAACGTGGATTGAAATGAGTGTAGAAGATAGTGATAGCCTGGTTGATGATGTCGTTCCCCACGAGGGAACGTGGATTGAAATATCAACGCAAAGAGATTCGTGGAGATTGAAAGGGTCGTTCCCCACGTGGGAACGTGAATTGAAATAACAAAGAGGAAATCAAACGGTGTGGTACATGGGACATTCCCTATGCGGGGACAAAAACCGGAAATCGCAATTAATACTTGCATTTAACAGACATTGGTGTTACAATGAACGAAACTAAGAACTTGTTGGCATAGGAGTGGGCGAGAGCCCGCTCCTATTTGCTGAGAAGGAATTTGTTCAGAAATAGGCAGAAATAGGAAAGGCAGGTGGGAAGCATGAGCAGACGGGAAGAATATGAACAGAAGACAGAGGCGATCCTTACACCAATCGTGGAGTCCAGGGGCTTTGAGCTGGTAGACGTGGAGTATGTCAAGGAAGCCGGAACTGGTATCTCAGAGGCTATATCGACAAGCCGGCGGAATCACAGTCAATGACTGCGAGGACGTAAGCCGTGCATTCAGCGATATACTGGATGAGCAGGATTCATCGAGGACAGCTACATTATGGAGATCAGTTCTCCGGGACTTGACCGGCCTCTTAAAAAAGAAAAAGACTTTAAGAGAAGCCTTGGCAAGCTGGTGGAGATCCGTACCTACCGGCCCATCGAGAAACAGAAAGAATTCTGCGGTATTTTAAATGCATATGATAGTAACAGTGTGACAATCGATGAAGACGGCACAGAACGTACCTTTGATAAAAAAGATATTGCCCTGATTCGTCTCGCGATCGAAATTCTAAAAGAGAATCGAATCTGTAAATTCAGGAGGAAAAAAGAAAAATGAGCAGAGATTTAAGAGATGCGCTGGACGTTCTCGAAAAAGAGAAAAACATCAGTAAGGATACACTGCTGGAGGCAATTGAGCAGTCACTGATCCAGGCATGTAAGAACCATTTCGGAAAGGCAGATAACGTTCACGTTATGATCGATCCGGAGACCTGTGACTTCAGTGTTTACGCTGACAGAACTGTTGTAGAGCATGTGGAGGATCCGGCGCTGGAGATTTCTCTGGTGGATGCACAGAAAACAAACACGAACGCAGAGATCGGTGATGTTATGAAGGTTGAGATCCAGTCCAAGGAATTCGGACGTATCGCAACCCAGAATGCAAAGAATGTCATTCTTCAGAAAATCCGTGAGGAAGAGCGTAAAGTTCTTTACGATCAGTACTATGGAATCGAAAAAGAAGTGGTAACCGGTATTGTTCAGAGAGTAATGGGCAAAAATGTCAGCATCAACCTTGGTAAGGCAGACGCAGTACTTACAGAGAACGAACAGGTAAAGGGTGAGACCTTCCAGCCAACTGAGCGAGTAAAAGTTTACATTCTTGAAGTTAAGGATACCCCGAAGGGACCGCGTATCCTGGTTTCCAGAACACATCCCGGTCTTGTAAAGAGACTTTTCGAGTCCGAGGTTGCAGAGGTAAGAGACGGTACCGTTGAGATCAAGAGCATTGCCCGTGAGGCAGGCTCCCGTACCAAGATCGCTGTATGGAGCAACGATCCGGATGTAGATGCTGTGGGAGCATGCGTTGGTATGAACGGTGCACGTGTAGGGGCAGTTGTTAACGAGCTTCACGGTGAGAAGATCGATATCATCAACTGGGATGAGAACCCGGCGATCCTTATTGAGAATGCATTAAGCCCTGCAAAGGTTATCGCAGTTATGGCTGACCCGGATGAGAAGACCGCACTGGTCGTAGTTCCGGATTACCAGCTTTCCCTTGCTATCGGTAAGGAAGGACAGAACGCACGTCTTGCTGCAAGACTTACAGGCTTCAAGATCGACATCAAGAGCGAGACACAGGCAAGAGAGTCCGGTGACTTCTACGATGATTACGATGAGGAACACGAGGAAGCAGAGGAAGAATGACAGAAGAGGCTGTTTCCGAAGAGCTTGAAGAAGTAGAGGAAGATACAGAAGAGACAGAAACAGAAGCTGAAGAAACAGCAGATGGAGATGCCGAAGAATAATGAAAACGAGAACCAAGATTCCCATGCGTCAGTGTACCGGCTGCAGGGAAATGAAAAGCAAAAAGGAAATGATACGAGTTCTCAGGACATCAGAGAATGAGATCATCCTGGACGCTACAGGTAAGAAAAACGGACGCGGCGCATACCTTTGTTTCTCAGAGGAATGCCTGGAAAAGGCTATCAAAAACCATGGCCTGGAGCGTTCCTTGAAAATGGCAGTTCCGGATGAAGTGTATCAGAACCTCAAAAAGGAGTTTGGATCAATTGAAAAACAATAAGGTTTTATCACTCATCGGACTTGCGACAAAAGCAGGAAAAACAGTGAGCGGAGAATTTTCCACAGAGAAATCCGTAAAAACAGGAAAAGGTTTCCTGGCACTGGTGGCAGATGATGCTTCCGAAAACACAAAAAAGAAATTTCGGAATATGTGTACCTATTATGAAGTTCCGTTATATTTCCTTTCAGACAAAGAGAGCCTGGGCAGAGCAATGGGCAAAGAATTCCGTGCCAGCCTTGCCGTGCAGGACGAAAATTTTGCAAAGGCGATCATGAAGGCGCTGGAAAAAGAATCCGGCAGATAACCTGCATGATACAGGCGTCTGTAAGGAGGTTTGACGATAGAATGATAAAAGATAAATTCAACAGATCGGGAAAGGAGCAATATAGACAATTGGATACTCCAAAAACAGAAGAAAAGACAACAACGGTGAATACAGAGGGTAACAAATCTGAAGCACCGAAAAAGAAAAAAAAATATCATCCGTGTATTTCATGCACAGAATGCCAGCGATGGCGGTAAAGGAAGAAGAAAACCGGCAGCAGGCGAGAGAAAGGGACCGGCACGTCCACAGAACGGCGGTCAGAGAAGCGCAGGAGCAAACACAAGAAACGGTGAGTCCGGTGAGCAGAGAAACGGTCAGAGTGGCCAGAATCGTACTCAGGGCGGAAGACCGCAGGGCAACCGTCCGGAAGGAAGAAGAGACGGAAATCGTGACGGAAGAACCTTCGAGGGAAGAAGAGACGGCGGAAATCGTTTTGGCGGAAACCGTTCCCAGAATGGTGAGGGACGTCCGGCAAGACAGGGCGAGGGAAACAGAGCCCACGTCAGAATGACGGAAGAGGCGGAAGCCGTTTCGGCGGTGGAGCAAACCGTGGCCAGGGAGGTCAGGGCGGAAGCTTGAAGGAAGAAGAGACGGAGGAAACCGTTTTGGCGGTGGAGGCGAAACCGTGGCCAGGGTGGCCAGGGCGGACGTTCCGAAGGCGGAAGAGGCGGAGGACAACCGTTTCAGCGGAGCAAACCGTGGTGGCCAGGGCGGCGGACAGCGTCCGGGACAGAGAAGAAGCGGTGGCTCTTCAGATGCTGTATTCACTCCGGAGCTGACCAAGACATCCAAGGACAGCAAGCGTGAGCGTGACAGAGAGAATAAGAACAAGAAGAAAAGAATTCGAGAAAGGTACCCAGGGCGGACGCAGACCAAATCAGGGCGGACGCAGACCGAATTCCAGAATCCCGAAAGCACTTCAGAAACCGAATCCACAGCCGAAGCAGGAAGAGAAGAAACCGGAGATCAAGGAGATCACCATTCCGGAGAAGCTTACTATCCGTGAGCTTGCGGACGCGATGAAGATGCAGCCGTCAGTGATCGTTAAGAAGCTTTTCATGGAAGGTGTCATGGTAACCGTAAACCAGGAGATCGACTTTGAAAAGGCAGAAGAGATCGCACTTGGCTTTGATATCATTGCTGAGAAGGAAGAAAAGGTGGATGTGATCGCAGAGCTCCTCAAAGAGGACGAAGAGGATGAGGATGATATGGTTCCGAGCCTCCGGTACGTCTGTGTTATGGGTCACGTTGACCATGGTAAAACATCTCTTCTGGATGCCATCCGTAATACAAACGTAACCAGAGGCGAGGCCGGCGGAATCACACAGCACATCGGTGCTTACGTGGTAAATATCAAAGGTCAGAAGATCACATTCCTGGATACACCGGGACATGAGGCGTTCACAGCTATGCGTATGCGTGGTGCCAACGCTACAGATATCGCAGTTCTGGTCGTTGCCGCAGACGATGGTGTAATGCCGCAGACAGTAGAGGCGATCAGCCATGCAAAGGCAGCCGGTGTTGAGATCATCGTTGCCATCAATAAGATCGATAAACCAAGTGCAAATGTAGAGCGTGTAAAACAGGAGCTTTCCGAGTATGAACTGATTCCTGAGGACTGGGGCGGAAGCACCATCTTTGTTCCGGTATCCGCACATACAGGAGAAGGAATTGAGAATCTTCTTGAGATGATTCTTCTTACTGCTGAGGTTTCCGAGCTCAAAGCCAATCCGAACCGTGAGGCAAGAGGTCTTGTTATTGAGGCTCAGCTTGATAAAGGTAAAGGACCGGTTGCTACCATCCTTGTTCAGAAGGGTACTCTTCATGTGGGAGACTTTATTGCCGCAGGTGCATGCAATGGTAAGGTACGTGCAATGATGGATGATAAGGGACGTCGTGTAAAAGAGGCAGGTCCGTCTACTCCGGTTGAGATTCTCGGACTTGGTGATGTTCCTAATGCAGGTGAGATCCTGATGTCCTTTGAGAGCGATAAAGAAGCCAAGAACTTTGCAGGCGCATTCGTTACAGAGAACAAGAGCCGTCTTCTCGAGGAGACCAAAGGCAAGCTTTCTCTGGATAACCTGTTTGACCAGATCCAGGCCAGCGATCTTAAGGAGCTTCCGATCATCGTCAAGGCCGATGTACAGGGATCTGTTGAGGCTGTTAAACAGAGCCTTACCAAGCTTTCCAACGAGGAAGTTATCGTTAAGGTGATCCATGGTGGTGTAGGTGCCATCAATGAGTCTGATGTCAGCCTTGCTGCAACATCCAATGCGATTATCATCGGCTTTAACGTACGTCCGGATACTACAGCAAAACAGCTTGCTGAGCAGGAGGGCGTTGACCTTCGACTTTATAAAGTCATTTATCAGGCGATCGAGGATGTAGAGGCAGCTATGAAGGGTATGCTGGATCCTGTATTCGAGGAGAAGGTTATCGGTCACGCAGAAGTTCGTCAGCTGTTCAAGGCATCCGGTGTCGGAACCATCGCAGGAAGCTATGTGCTGGATGGTACATTCCAGCGTAACTGTAAGGTTCGTATCACACGAGGTGAGGACCAGATCTTCGAGGGTGAGCTTGCATCCCTGAAGAGATTTAAGGATGATGTCAAGGAAGTTCGTGCCGGATATGAGTGCGGTCTTGTATTTAATGACTTTAATGATGTCAAAGAAGAAGATAAAGTCGAAGCATATATCATGGTAGAGGTACCAAGATAGGAGTGATTCGTAATGAGAAAAAACAGCATTAAAAATACACGTGTGAATGGTGCAGTTCAAAAAGAACTCAGCACCATCATACACAGCGAGATCAAGGACCCCAGAATTCATCCGATGACTTCTGTGACAGCTGTTGAGGTGGCACCGGATCTTAAGACCTGCAAAGCTTACATCAGTGTGCTGGGCGAGAAACAGGCCAAGGATTCCACCCTCCGGGGCTTAAAGAATGCAGAGGGCTATGTTCGGAGAGAACTGGCCAGAAGACTGAATCTCCGCAATACACCGGAGATCCGTTTTGTTCTGGATGAGTCTATTGAATATGGTGTAAATATGTCAAAGAAGATCAATGACGTAATGAGTGGGATGGAAACAGAGGAATAGGTGGAAAAAATGAAAAACATTTCAGAAATACTGGAAAAATGTAAAAACCGTTGGCATTGGCGGTCACATCCGTCCGGATGGGGACTGCATTGGTTCCTGTATGGCTCTGTATCTCTATATCCGGAAATATTTTCCTGATATAGAAGCAGATGTTTATCTGGAAGACCGGAAACCTGTATTTGATTACATTGACAGAATGGATGAGGTTAAGACAGAAGCAGAAGAAGATAAGGTGTATGATCTTTTTATCACCTGTGATGTCAGCGCACTGGACAGGCTTGCTGTTGCTCGGAAATATTTCGATGCAGCAAAAAAGACAGCCTGCATTGATCATCATGTGAGCAATAACGGATTTGCGGATGTCAATCATGTAAGAGGCGAGATCAGCTCTGCCAGCGAAGTTCTTTACGGACTTCTGGATTCAGACAAGATCGATCGTTCCATTGCGGTTCCTATTTATACAGGAATGGCACATGATACCGGCGTGTTCCAGTATTCTTCCACAACACCGGAAACCATGAGGATTGCCGGAGAACTGATGAAAACAGGATTTGATTTCAGCAGGATCATCGATGAGTCCTTTTACCAGAAAACATATCTTCAGAATCAGGTCATGGGACGTGTCCTGGCAGAGAGTATTCTCCTTCAGGGCGGTAAGTGTGTGGTCGGATATCTGAAAAAACGGGAGATGGATTTCTACAGTGTGGAAGGAAAGGATCTGGAGGGAATCGTGAGCCAGCTCCGTCTGACTGCTGGTGTGGAGGTTGCGATCTTTATCTATGAGATGCAGACGCAGTTCTTTAAGGTATCTCTCCGTTCCAATGGTAAGGTGGATGTAAGCAAGATTGCCGTATTTTTCGGAGGCGGCGGACATGTGCGTGCAGCCGGCTGTGATATGCAGGGCTCCATGTACGATGTGATCAACAACCTTACCGCTGAAATTGAAAAACAGCTTGCAGAGGAGTAAAGATAAGATCATGGACGGAATACTTGTGATCCGAAAGGAAAAAGGTTATACCTCTCATGATGTTGTTGCAAAGCTGCGTGGGATTCTCCACATGAAAAAGATCGGCCATACCGGGACTCTGGATCCGGCAGCAGAGGGAGTACTTCCTGTTGCACTGGGCAAGGGGACCCGGCTGGTGGAGCTTCTTACAGAAAAAGAAAAAACATATGAGGCGGTTTTAAGGCTGGGAGTTTCCACAGATACCCAGGACATGACCGGAGCTGTTCTTTCTGAGAAACCTGTGACCGTCACGGAAGAGGAAGTCCGTGAGGCAGTGGGATCCTTTGTGGGAGAACAGCAGCAGGTCCCTCCTATGTATTCGGCCCTGAAGGTAAATGGAAAGAAGCTTTACGAACTGGCCAGAGAAGGAAAAACCATAGAGCGTAAGCCGCGCCCTGTGGTTTTTTATGAGATAAGGATACTGGATATGGAGCTTCCGCTGGTACGCATAAGCGTTACCTGTAGCAAGGGCACCTATATCCGTACACTTTGCAATGACATCGGAGAAAAATTAGGCTGCGGCGGAGCCATGGAAGAGCTGCTTCGGACCAGGTCCGGAAATTTCACTCTGGAAGAGAGCATGACACTTTCCCAGGTGGAGGAAGCGGTTGCCGATGGGACCATCGGGGAAAAGCTTGTTTCCATCGAGATGACTTTCCGTGTATCCGTCCTTACCTGGTACGACGGAGGGAGACAGACTTCTCAAATAACGGAAACCCGCTTCCGGAAGAACTGGTACAGGGAGGCAGCAGGGAAGAAAAAGTCCGGATGTATAAAAGCAGCGGAAATTTCACAGGAATATACGGCTGGGATGAAAGAAAACAGAAATACGTACCCATCCGCATGTTTTTTGTATGACATTTTATAAAAACTTGCAGGAGCAGCAGAAGATATGGAATACTTGAAGATCGACGGAGAATTTCCGCGCCTTTCAAAGAGTGCGGTGACACTTGGAAAATTTGACGGCATACACCGTGGACACCAGAAACTGGTGGAGAAGATCCTGGAACAGAAAGAAAAAGGTCTGCAGACAGTCCTTTTTTTCTCTTGGCATCGGCAGTCAGATGATCTTTACAAAAGAGGAACGATGTCAGCTTCTTGAGAAAGCAGGCGTGGATGTGCTGATCGAATGTCCGCTGGATAACCGGATCCGTCATATGAAAGCGGAAACCTTTGTTAAAGAAATCCTGGTGGGAGATCTTCAGGCGGAGCATGTTGCAGTGGGAGAAGATTTCAGGTTCGGGTATGAACGCAAGGGAACACCACAGCTTCTGGAGACTATGGGAAGGAAGCTTGGCTTTACTGTGGATGTTGTTCCGAAAGAAATGGAAGGCCGCAGAAAGATCAGCAGTACATTTATCCGTGAGGAACTGAAAAAGGGAAATATGGAAAAGGTTAATGATCTGCTGGGAATCCCCTTTTTTGTGGACGGTGTGATCGAACATGGAAGAGGAATGGGACATAAGGTCCTTCTTCCCACTACCAATATCGTTCCTGCAAAAGAAAAGCTGATGCCGCCAAATGGCGTTTATGATACCGTGTCCCATTTTAAGGACAGAACCCTTTGCGGGATCACAAACGTAGGATATAAACCAACCATCGGAGAGAAATTCCTGGGTGTTGAGACCTATCTTTTTGACTGTGAAGAGGATCTGTACGGAGAGCCCTGCAGAGTGGAATTCTTTCATTATTCCAGACCGGAGAAGCGCTTTTCGTCCATAGAAGCACTGAAGCAGCAGCTCCTGAAGGATGCAGAAAAGGGAAAGGCTTATTTCCGCAGCCTCGAAAAATAAAAACTTTCGGGAAAAACTTTTCGAAAAAACAGTTTACAGGTCAGAAACCGTGTGCTATACTGTTCGAGGTGAAAAAAGCCAGTATTCAGAAGCCGGAGACTCCGACCACTTCTTAATACCCGGCGTTTAATTAAAATTTCAAGGAGGAAACAATAATGATTTCTAAAGAAAAGAAAACAGCGATCATGAAAGAGTATGCAAGAACAGAGGGTGACACAGGTTCACCGGAGGTTCAGGTTGCAGTTCTTACAGCAAGAATCCAGGAGCTCACAGAGCATCTTAAAACACACCACAAAGATCATCATTCCAGAAGAGGTCTTCTGAAAATGGTAGGTCAGAGACGTGGCCTTCTTGCTTATCTTAAGAAAACAGACATCGAAAGATACCGTGCACTGATTGAGAAATTAGGTTTAAGAAAATAATTGCTACGGGAGGGGCGGATGATTCCATCCGCCCCATTTTAACATGTGTGATAAACACAGACGGAATTACCGCAGGAGTGATTTCCGAGACTACTGAAAAGCCCATTTCCGGTCGAGATCTTTTTCAAAGGAAGTGGTCTTTTCAGTTGTTTCGGGCTCCTGTCAGATATTAATATAATAAGAAAAGGAGAACGAATATGTACAAAAGTTATTCCATGGAACTTGCAGGAAGAACACTGACTGTAGATATCGGACGTGTAGCGAAACAGGCCAATGGTGCTGCTCTTATGCACTATGGTGATACTACAGTCCTTGCTACTGCTACCGCATCCAAAGAGCCAAGAGAAGGAATCGATTTCTTCCCGTTAAGTGTTGAGTATGAGGAGAAGATGTATGCAGTAGGAAAGATCCCGGGAGGATTCAACAAGAGAGAGGGTAAGGCAAGCGAGCATGCAATCCTTACATCCCGTGTTATCGACCGTCCGATGCGTCCGCTGTTTCCAAAGGATTACAGAAATGACGTAACTCTGGTAGATATGGTTATGTCTGTTGATCCGGAATGCAATCCGGAGATCCCGGCTATGCTTGGTTCTTCCATTGCAACCTGTATTTCTGATATCCCATTTGACGGTCCATGCGCAACCACACAGTTGGTATGATCGACGGCGAGTTTATCATCAACCCGACACTTGCACAGAAGGCAGTTTCTGATCTTCAGCTTACGGTTGCTTCTACAAGAGAGAAGGTTATCATGATTGAGGCCGGAGCTAATGAGATCCCGGAAGATAAGATGATCGAGGCTATCTACAAGGCTCATGAAGTGAACCAGGAGATCATCAAATTCATCGACCAGATCGTAGCAGAGTGCGGAAAAGAGAAACATTCCTACGAGTCCTGTGCAGTACCTCAGGAGCTTTTTGATGAGATCAAGAAGATCGTTCCTCCGGAAGAGATGGAGGTTGCCGTATTCTCTGATGACAAGCAGACACGTGAGAATAACATCAGCGAGATCACTGATAAGCTGAAAGAAGCTTTTGCAGACAATGAGGAATGGCTTGCCGTTCTCGGTGAGGCTGTATATCAGTACCAGAAGAAGACTGTCCGCAAGATGATCCTCAAAGATCATAAACGTCCGGATGGACGTGAGATCAGACAGATCCGTCCGCTGGCTGCAGAGACAGATATCATCCCGAGAGTTCATGGTTCTGCCATGTTCACAAGAGGACAGACTCAGATCTGTACCGTTACTACACTTGCTCCTCTTACAGAGGCACAGCGTCTTGACGGACTGGATGAGTTTGAGACATCCAAGAGATATATGCACCACTACAACTTCCCGTCCTACTCTGTAGGTGAGACCAAGCCTTCCAGAGGACCGGGACGTCTGACGATGG